>ERZ808286.357-NODE-357-length-32251-cov-4.493726_pt1 | contig 32251 bp, 30 predicted proteins | sample MGYA00521276_ERZ808286 | MGnify/ENA primary metagenome ERZ808286 (study PRJEB31516, sample SAMN03275607) | gut metagenome | biome: mammalia-associated habitat; material: feces | host: Papio cynocephalus | place: Kenya | collected 2012-08-01 ... | reverse complement strand
CTCCGGATGGCCCGGCGGTGGATCTTGACAGGGTTCTTGATGAGCCGGTGGATTCTCCGGACAGCCTGCTTGAGAAATTCACTCTCCGGAGAACTGCGGAACGGCTTTATGAGGTCATTCAAAGGTATCTGTAGACCGGAGCTGGTTCTCAGGCTCCTCACACCCGCCGTTCCTGTTGTAACGCCCTTCCACGTTCATTATAATGGTCTCCATGATTATAACGCAGACACCTTTCAGGATGAGTTTTTTCGGCGGCGGAACTGATTTTTCAGGTTTCTACAACGAGCACGGAGGCGCCGTGCTGTCCACGACCTTCGACAAATACGCATACGTGACGGTCAGGCATCTTCCGCCGTTCTTCGACTACACTACGCACATAACATATTCAAAGGAAGAGAAGGTGAATTCGGCGGACGAGATAGTCCATCCTGCAATAAGGAACGCGATGAAATGGCTTGACATGCACAAGATCCGCATGACATACGAGGCCGACCTTCCGGCGCGCAGCGGACTGGGCACGTCATCATCATTCGCCGTCGGAATGCTGAGCGCGTTCTACGCCCTCAAGGGGAAGTATGCGGACAAGCGCAGGCTCGCAGACGACGCGATCTACCTTGAGCGGACTTTGTGCCAGGAGGCAGGCGGAATTCAGGACCAGATTGCGGCCAGTTTCGGAGGCCTGAACAGGATTGATTTCAGCAGGGACGGATATACGGTCTCTCCGGTCATAATATCGCCGGAGAGGAAAAAGGAGCTGAATTCCAGGCTCATGCTTTTCTTCACTGGATTCTCAAGGTTCAGTTCGGACATCCAGAGGAACACGGAAAAGTCCATGAAGGACAAGACTGCGGAACTGATGGAGATGTACCGGCTTGTGGACGAGGCGGAGCGGATTCTGACCGACAGAAACGTTCCGCTCGATGAATTCGGAAAGCTGCTTGACTACACCTGGAAACTCAAGCGGGGAATTTCCGGCGGAATATCTACGGGGACAATAGACGCCCAGTACGCGGGCGCGATGAAAGCCGGCGCGCTCGGCGGAAAGCTGCTCGGAGCCGGAGGAGGAGGATTTCTTCTGTTCTATGTTCCGGAAGGGCGCCGTGACGCGGTGCTTGAAGCGATGAAAGGCCAGATGCACGTCCCGTTCAGATTCGAGAATGAGGGCACGAAGGTGATATATTACGGTCCGGAAGACTATGCCGGAGAATGATTTTTTTTCACGGAGAAAAAAATGAGACATATCGACAATCTTATAGAACGCTACCCCTCCCTTTCTGTGTGCAGGAGGGACATCGAGGCTGCCGCGGTTGCGATGACAGGCTCTTTCGCCGCCGGAGGCAAGCTGCTTGTGGCAGGAAACGGCGGCTCCTGTGCCGATAGCGACCATATAACAGGAGAACTGCTCAAAAGTTTCGTGAAGAAGCGCAAGCCTTCGGAGGACTTTCTCACGGTCCTCAGAGGCATCGATCCTGACACAGGAGAATATCTGGCGGACAAGCTGCAGGGCTCGCTTCCGGCCATAGCTCTCACGAACAACACCGCGCTGATGACGGCAAGCCTGAACGATGTTGACGGAAACGTGATGTTCGCGCAGCAGGTCAACGGCTACGGCAAGGAGGGGGACGTGTTTCTCGGAATCTCCACGTCCGGAAATTCAAGGGACATCATATATGCGGCTGCCGTGGCAAAGGCGAAGGGGCTTGTCACCATAGCTCTCACAGGAAAGGACGGCGGAAAGCTGAGAACCATCGCCGGCATAAACATCATCGTCCCGCAAAGCGAGACCTTCATGATCCAGGAGCTTCATCTCCCGGTATATCACGCGCTCTGCCTTGAGGTGGAGGAGCATTTCTGGAAGGAATAGATATCCGTCCGGAAACCGCATCAACAGGAAATTTACATGAAAGCTGTCATAATGGCCGGCGGAATGGGAACAAGAATCCAGTCCGTCAGGGCTGACATTCCGAAGCCGATGATTGAGATATGCGGCAAACCGATCCTGCGCTATCAGATTGAGAACCTGAGGGACTGCGGAATCACCGACATAACCCTTGTGACCGGGCATCTCGGAGACGTCATAAGGGAATATTTCGGAGACGGAGGCGGATTCGGGGTCAGAGTCTCATACTTCGAGGAGAGGACACCTCTCGGAACCGCCGGGGCGCTGGTGAAGATGCTTCCGGAAAACGCGGACACGTCATGCAGTCCTGCCGTCCTTGACGGCGACTTTCTGCTCCTCTGCGGAGATGTGATTTTCGACATCGATTTCAGCAGGTTCATATCGTTCCACAGGAGCAAGGATGCCTACGCGAGCCTGATGGCGCATCCCAACGGACATCCCTACGACTCGTCCCTCCTGGTCACCGAGATTCTTCCTCCTCAGGTTCCGGGCGGAAACCCGGTCGAGACTTCCCGCGTAACGGAATGGCTCTCAAAGGAGGACGCAAGAGGCGGCTGCAGGAATCTTGTGAATGCGGGAATAGAGATTGTGTCTCCGGAGCTTCTGCGCCTCGCGATGAGGAATTTCGTTCCGCGTCACCCTGAGTCGCCGGATAAGATCGATCTTGACCGCGACATACTCAAGCCCGGCATCAGCACAGGAAGAATTTTCGCATACAGGACGCCGGAGTACATAAAGGACATGGGAACTCCGGACCGCTACTACGAGACCGAGGCTGACGTCAAAAGCGGGAAGGTCCGGGCAAGGAACCTCAGCCGGAAGCAGAGGGCGGTTTTCCTTGACAGGGACGGAACAATAAACAGGAAGAACGGATTCATAACCTCCCCCGACCAGTTCATGCTTATAGACGGAGCCGCAGCCGCGATAAGGAAGATAAACAGGTCCGGGTATCTCGCGGTCGTAATAACGAACCAGCCGGTGATTGCCCGCGGCGAATGCACATTCGGTGAGCTTGAGGAAATTCACGGCAAGATGGAGAGCGAGCTTGGAAAGGAGGGCGCGTACGTTGATGCGGTGTATTTCTGTCCCCACCACCCGGACAGGGGGTTTCCGGGCGAGCGCGCGGAATACAAGAAGGAATGTGACTGCCGCAAGCCGAAGCCGGGACTGATCCTGAGGGCCGCGGCGGATCTGAACATAGACCTGAGCCTGTCGTTCATGGTAGGCGACAGCAGGAACGATGTGCTCGCGGGGGAGAATGCCGGATGCGGAAGAAGCGTACAGCTTGAGGACGGATATACGCTGGCAGACTTCGTCTCCGAATATCTGGACGGCAGTCCGCACGGGATTACTGCGCCGGAAGCGGCAAGCTGACAAATTCCGCTTTTATTCCGGCGGTTAATGTGATATAATGCCGCAATAATGTACAATATCCGGCGGACCGGTCATACGGCCGACGGAAAGGTGGCTTTTATGAAAAAAATATTATCTTTTTTTGCTGTCGCGACTGCCCTTGCGCTCTCGGCATTCGCGCTTGAGGTTGACAGATCCGAGCTTGAGTCGGCCGGAGACAGTTCCACCATCGAATTCATAAACTACACGGGTCCGCACAGGGTGATAAATTCCGCCGCGGAAATAAGCGGAATAGGCTCATCGCTCGGAAGAGCTGTGGGACGTGACATTTCCGTCCGCTCCGAGGCCGGCTCGCGCGGGCGTTATTATGTGATTCACGCCGTGGATCCGTCGGAAAAGGCAGGTCTTGACGCGGACATCATGTTCATAGGAAGAGGGGCCTCCGTGGATCACATAACCAACCTGCGCAGAATCATAAGCGCATATCTCTCATCGGCATACGGATATTCCGGACAGGACGCGGACACGCTTGCCGTGTTCATAACCGTATACAATGCGGTCTACCGGGGAAATCTCGGCGCATTCCGGAGCAAATACAAGAATGCGGTAACGGCGAACCTCTCCACGTCATGCGGACTGTCAACCGACTACAGGGACTGGCCCGGCGGGACGGAGATTGTGATTCCTCTGTATGACGTTGTTTCCGGCGGCATCTCCACCGTTGACACATCCGTAATCAGCGACTCCAATGTCATCACCTCGATGAAGGAGGATGACGGCAGAAACATAGAAAGCCGCAAGGATATGGTCGGCATAAAGGAGCGCGAGGCGGAGCAGGCATCCGAAAAAGCGCAGGAGGCGCAGAAGACGGCCGTCGAGGAGCAGAATAGACTGGCGGAGGAGCGCCAGAAGACAGCCCGGGCAGAAAAGGAAGCGGCCGAAGCGCAGAAGACGGCAGACGAGAAGCAGAAGGCGGCAGACGAGGCGCAGAAGGCGGCTGACGAGGCCCAGGAGAAGGCCGACTCCAACCCGGCCGACACCGGAGCGCAGACGGAAGCCGAGGAGGCAAGAAGACAGGCGGACGAGGCCGCCACCGAGGCAGACGAGGCGCAGAAGGCGGCTGACGGGAAGCAGGCGGAGGCCGAGCAGCAGAGAACTGCCGAGGCCGAGCAGCAGAAAAAAACGGACGAGGCTTCGGCGGACGCCGCGGAGAAACAGGCTCTGGCCGACAGAAAGCAGAGCGAGGCGCAGGCCGAGCGGAAGGACATAGCAAAGGACCAGAACGAGATCCGGAAGAATGAGGCCGCCGCCGCGGAGGTTCCGTTTGAATACGGAATAACGCTCGCCGACGAGGGCCAGCTTCTTTCAAGGCTCGTCAAATTCAGTTCGAAGGACGGATCCGTCCTCAAGTCGTCGCCCGTAACCGTAATAAGAAACAGGACCGTATTCAGAACCGACACCGGCTTCATCGCCGTGGCGGGCGAGAACGGCGGAAACGGAACCGTAAGGCTTGTCTCGATTGATCCTGACAACATGGAGATAACGGCAGAGAGCGGCGAGACTGTCGCGGAGGACTCCGTGCTGATGAGCGACGGAACAGGTTTCTACTGCATCGTGCTGAATTCCGACGGAAACTGGGTCATCGCAAAATATGACGGCAGCATAACGCTCAGACTGAAATCAGATGTTCCGGTGAACAGCCGCACGCCGGTATCGATTACGGAGTCAGGCATCGTTGTTACGGGAGCCGACGGAAAGATGAAGCTCCTGTCGAAGGATGACCTTAAGGAAGTCAGATAGGCGCGGAAGATTCAGATGACCGCACACCCTGAAGGCGAGCGGAAACTGACCGGAGACGGCGCAGAATGCGCCGCCTCCATTCCCGGTGATTTCAATTCAGCCATGACAAAAGCAAGTCTGATGAAAATCCTTTCCACGTCTTCAACGGGAGGGACCGACTTGAGGCCGGACGGAAAGACTGGATCATAACAAAAAATTTCATCCCGGCAGGAAAGGAGAAGTCCTACCGGAATTCAGCATAACGGCCTGTGCGGAACATACACTGAGACCGTGCCCGACTCTCCCCTATTCATCCTGCCGGTTCTCGAATCTTGAGAATGCCGGCACGAACATTATGTCTATGTCCCCGGTGGCGCCGTTGCGCTGCTTAGCGAGAATCAGCTTGGCCTCCTGAACCGGCGTCTCGCTCTTTAGCCTCTCCCTGTGAAGGAACATCACTACATCGGCGTCCTGCTCTATCGCGCCGGAACCGCGCAGCTGGGCCAGATTCGGCTCCTTCTCCTCGGCGTCCCTTGAGACCTGGCACAGCGCCACAATCGGAATCTCAAGCTCGCGCGCAAGAGCCTTGAGCGACTTGGAGATCTCAGCGACCTGCTCGTAAACCGCCGCGTTCGGATTCTCCGTCGTTATAAGCCCTATATAGTCTATGAATATTATCTTTACGCCGTTATTGACAACCATCCGCCTTGCCATCGCCTTAAGCTCAAGAAGCCTCATGTTGGGGGTATCCACGGTATAGAGCGGAGCCTCGAACCATCTCGCGGCCGCATTCTGTATTTTCTGGATGTCGTCAATCTTTAGCATTCCGGATCTCATCTTCTGCATCGGGACGCGCGCCTCCTGCGACAGGATCCTCATTCCGATCGACTCGTAGGGCATCTCAAGAGAGAAGAATCCGCATGGGATTTTCCTCTCCAGGGCGATGTGCTGCATCATTGAGAGCGCGAGAGCCGTCTTTCCGATCGAAGGGCGCGCGCCGATTATTATAAGCTCGGAATTCTGGAATCCGGAGGTATAGGTGTCAAGCAGCGCGAACCCGGTCGGAATTCCGGTGAACTGGTTCTTGCTGCTGAACCGGCTTTCTATTATCTCTATCTCCTTTATCATGATGTTCTTCACATCATGAATCACGGTGGACTCGTTGCGCTCAGCAAGAGTGAAGATTCTCTGCTCCGCCGCGTCAAGAAGCCTTGAGCTTTCCTGTGACAGCTCGAATGCGGATGCCTTTATCTCCGATGAGATCCTTATCAGCTCGCGGCGCATCGACCGGTCATGAACTATGTCCGCATAATATCCGACATTGGCGCTGGACGGAACGGTATCGGTCAGCGACGCGATATATGCGGCGCCGCCGGCACGCTCAAGGTTGCCCTCCTTCGTCAGCTCGTTCATCAGGGAAAGCGTGTCGCCCTGGACATTCTGCGAATACAGCTTTGTGAGCGCATCATATATAATCTGGTTCTGGAGCGAGTAGAATTTGTCCGGGCGCAGTTTTGTCACCACATCGGCCATCGCGCCCCAGTTCAGAAGAAGCGCGCCAAGCACGGCCTGCTCCGCCTCGACGCTGTGCGGAGGAACCTTGTCGTTCAGAATTTCATTCATGTCATGTCTCCTGTGAAAAATGACAGGGCAAAAAAAAACTGCCCGGCATAACTCCGGACAGTCTCCGACAGCCTGCAAGACGGCGCAACGGGAATTCACCGCGCCGTCCTTCCGGCTACTACTCGGCCTTCGGCTCCTCTTTAGCGGCCTCCGGCTCGACCGGTTTTCCGTCGGCTCCCTGAGCCTTCACTACGAATTTCAGCTCGGCGGTCTGCGCCTCATACAGCTTGACGACAGCTTTATATGAGCCTGTCGCCTTAACCACCACACCCGGAATCTCGACACGCTTGCGCTCAATCTCAAATCCGAGCTTCGCAAGGGCATCAGCGATGACATGGGTCGTAACGGCACCGTACAGTTTTCCGTTGCTTCCAGCCGGCATGACAATCTCAAGCTCCACGGCCTCAAGCTTCTCTTTAAGGCTGGCTGAATCCTTTCTCTTCTGCTCCTTGCGGGCCTCGATCTCAGCGCGACGTGACTCGAACACGGCGACAGTCAGGTCATTATACGGAACAGCGAGAGCACGCGGAAGCAGATAGTTGCGCGCATAGCCCGCGGCAACGTTCTTCACATCACCCTCTTCTCCGAGGTGTTTAACATCGACATTAAGAATAACTTTCATTTTTCAAGCTCCTCTTTATTTTACCTGCGGCCGCTACCAGGAGTCGGATCGTCCGCAGGAATTATGACTCTCTCAGTCTGCGACAAACGGAAGCAGACAGATTGCGCGCGCGCGTTTAATGGCCTTCGCAAGCTCGCGCTGATGCTTCGCACAGGTTCCGGTGATGCGGCGCGGAAGAATTTTTCCGCGTTCCGTCATATAACGGCGGAGGGCATCAGACTCCTTGTAGTCAATCTTTGACTTGTTGGCACAGAAACGGCAGACTTTCTTGCGGAAATAAGTCTTGCCCTTAGCTCCGCGTCCGTCGCGCTCATCCTCGCGTCCGTCAGACTCCGCGGAAACCTCGCCCATTGAGGTCTCCTGCGAAACCACATCCTCTTTTTCTTCGATATTCTGCATATTCTCGTCAGACATTGTTTTCTCCATAAAATTTATTTTCAGAACGGGATATCCTCAGGAAAGTCACCGCCCGCGCCGCCGAACGAGTCATTCTGATATGAATCGGAATAACCATGTCCGCCCTGCGGCTGGTCAGCCTTAGGCTGGAATCTCGGAGCACCCCCGGTCTGCTGGCCGTTATCCGCTCTTCCCCCAAGCAGCTGCACATTAGTTGCGACTATGCCGACCTTGCTGAATTTCTGGCCGTCCTTTTCCCAGCGGTCTTGTCTCAGATACCCTTCAACGGCAATCTGCTTGCCCTTTGTAAGATATGGCTTCAGATTCTCGGCGGTCTTTCCCCAGATGGTGACATCAAAGTAGCTGGTCTCCTCGATCCACTGGTCGCCGCTCTTCCTGTTTCTGTTGACGGCAAGACTCACATTCGCACGTGCCTGGCCGCTGTTCACATATCCGAAACTTCTTTCGTCCGAACCCACGTCACGGGTGAGGCGTCCGACAATAACAACGTGATTTATATCCGCCATCATCAGCTCCCGGCAGCTACTCGCTGTCCTTCTCGTCAAGCCTTACGAACTGATATTTCAGGATGTTCATGTTAATCTTGAACGCCCTGTCTATCTCCACGATTTTTCCGGGATTGAGGCTGAGCGTATAAAGGACGAACCGTCCGCGCTTCTGCCTGTTGATCTCATAGGTGAGGTCGCGGTCGCCGAAAGGCTCCTCCTTCTCGATTTCCGCACCGAATCCGGTGAGGACGCTGCGGACGTCTTCGGCGCCCTTCTTTGACTTCTCCTCGTCAAGAGGATAGATAGTCATAAGTTCATACTTTCTCATAAGTATCTCCTAATATTCCGCCGCGGAAGCGGCATGTCAGGAGGAATTCTCAGTGCGGAAGAAAATCAACGAATTCCACGCACAACAGAATCCGGACGGACCGGAAATCTGCTCCTCCTTATGGACTGAGGAAATTCCCGAAGGAATTCCAAGGGGTGTCCAGATATAATAAAGAAAAGCGCGGCCAAGGTCAACATCAGGAGCAGAAAGCGGCTCAAAACACCGGTTCTCTCTTGTTCATATTGAAAATATATAGTAAGTTCTTCTTCACACCTAATCACCTGCCTAGTGACAGATTTGGTTATATCCCAAAAGCGGCCGGTTTCAGCAGCCGCAAGTAATGGAGAACGTAGATGCTTGAGGAAAAGGGCACCAATCAGTATTACATTACCAGACAGGATTCCACTGAATCTAACGCCAGAAGCTATCCCCGGAAATTTCCCCTCGCGCTTGCGAAGGCATCGGGCTCATGGATCGAAGACGTAGAAGGAAACAAATATCTGGATTTTTTGTGCGGAGCGGGAACACTCGCGCTGGGTCATAATGACGCCGAAATCAACCGGGCGATGGCGGAAATGCTTTCAGACGGCTCTCCGCTGCATACACTGGATCTTACCACGCCCGTGAAGGACGAATTCGTCCACACGCTGCTGTCCGTTCTGCCCGGAGAAATGGGCGGACGGATGAAGATGCAGTTCTGCAGTCCGTCCGGAACAGACGCGACGGATGCGGCGATAAAGCTCTGCAAGACCGCCACCGGACGGTCGTCAGTAATCGCATTCGGAGGCGGATACCACGGGATGGGGCACGGGGCTCTCGCCTGCACGGGAAACCTCAACGCAAAAAGCCGGGTCTCAGGGCTTATGCCGGATGTCCATTTTTTTCCATATCCCTACTCATACAGATGTCCGTTCGGACTTGGAGGAGATGCCGGAACGAGGGCCGCGTGCAGCTTCTTTGAGCGTGCCCTGAAGGATCCTGAGTCCGGCATAACAAGACCCGCCGCGGTCATAATTGAACCGGTCCAGGGAGAGGGAGGAGTGATTCCCGCTCCCGCGGAATTTCTCAGGACCGTCAGGAAGGTCACAAGAGAGCTTGACATTCCCCTGATTGCCGATGAGATTCAGTGCGGCATAGGAAGAACCGGAAAAATGTTCGCCTTTGAGCACGCGGGAATCGAGCCTGACGTGATTCTCTGCTCAAAGGCCGTCGGAGGCTCCCAGCCTCTCGCCGTAGTGATATATGACAGAAAGCTCGATGTCTGGACGGCCGGCGCACATGCCGGAACATTCCGCGGAAACCAGCTTGCGATGAGGGCGGGAACAATTCTCCTGAAACGTGTGTCTGATCCGGAATTTCTGGCCGATGTGGCAAGAAAAGGAAAGATGATGGAGGAAAGGCTTCTTGCGATGAAGGACAGGTTCCGGATTATCGGGGACGTCAGGGCCAAGGGCATGATGATCGGCATTGAATTCGTCAATCCGGAGCTTGAGGCTGACAGCCTCGGCTCCTTGCCGGCAGACGGAGCGGCGGCGACGGCGGTACAGCATATATGCCTCAGAAACGGACTCATAATGGAAAAAGGCGGCAGAAACGGCTCCGTGATGAGATGCCTGTGCGCCCTCAACATAACGGACGGCGACATGGAAAAAGCCATGGCAATATTCGGAAAGGCGGTGGAAGAAGTTGACTCGGCAGCCGGATAACCTTTTTCTCACCGGATCGTCATCCTCAAAGGATGAATATATCCGCATGATCTCAGACACGGCGAAAGCCGTCACGGAGGCTTTCCCGGACGGCACAGCATACTCCGGAAAATCACCTCAGGAGCTGAGGGAGATTATCGGCAAGAATGAGATTCTGCCGGAACACGGAGAGGGATGGAACGCCGTGCTCTCCTCAATAAGGACAGACATACTTCCGAACCTGCTGAGAACCTCATCGCCCTTTTACGCAGCGCATCTTCACAGTCCGGCGCTGCTTGAGACAGTCGCATCCGAACTGATAATATCCACATTCAACCAGTCCATGGACTCCTGGGACCAGTCGCCCGCGGCTACCGAGACGGAGGTGCTTGTCACGGAGAAGCTCTGCTCGATGTTCGGCTACGGCAGGAATTCAGGAGGAATTTTCACATCAGGAGGCTCCCAATCCAACATGACGGCAATAGTCATGGCAAGGGACTGGTTCTGCTCGGAGGTCATCGGCCGTGATGTCAGAAAATATGGGCTTCCGGAGAATTTCACCAGGCTCAGGATGTACACCTCGGAAATATCACATTTCTCGATGGAGAAAACAGCCCAGGTCATGGGTCTAGGCTGCGGCTGCGTCGTGAAAGTTCCGGTGGACTCAAGGAAGCGCATTGACACAGACAAGCTGGAAGCCCTCATAGAAAAGGACATATCGGAAGGAAACATTCCGTTTCTGGCCGTGGCTACAGCCGGAACAACAGATTTCGGAAGCATAGATCCGATGGACAGGATGGCTGACATCTGCTCGCGCCGGAATATATGGCTTCATGCGGACGCAGCATACGGAAGCGGAGCCGTACTCTCGGATAAATACAGGAAAAGGATTTCCGGCATAGAGAGATGCGATTCCATAACTGTAGATTTCCACAAGATGTTCCTGATGCCGATAAGCTGCAGCGCCGTCCTCGCAAAAGACGGCCGTGACTTCGGAACATTCACAATCCATGCGGACTATCTGAACCGGACCGAGGACGAGGAGGACGGATACACGAACCTTGTCGATAAGTCGCTTCAGACAACAAGAAGGTTTGACGCGCTGAAAGTGTGGACCGCATTCAGGACAAGGGGAAAGGACGGATGGAGCCGCATCATAGGCACAAGCATGGACAACGCGGCATGGCTTTACGCCCGTCTGAATCAGGACGGCAGCTTCGAGACGGCCGCCGAGCCGGAGCTAAGTTCGGTGGTGTTCAGGCATACAGCCTCCGCGGATCCTGACATGACGAACAGGAGGATAAGACGGGAGCTCATGCACTCGCACGGAATAACAATCGGGCAGACATCGGACGGCGGACACGTGTTCCTGAAATTCACCCTGCTGAATCCGGAGACGACCCGCTCCGATCTTGAGAGAATCGTAGATCTTATAAAATCCATCGGAGAGGAAAATTCCGGCGACGGTACGGATGTCCGGCGGAGGTGATTCAGAAATGTCAGAAAGGTTATTAACAAAAAACGGAAAATGGTTTATCCTGTATATTTGATATATTCCATCGGGCAGTTCCGTTGAGGTGAGCCCATTTTATAAATTAGGAGCAGATATGACTTATTCATATTTTCCTGGATGTACGCTGAAAAACAAGGCCAAGCCGCTGGATCTGTATGCCCGCTCCAGCGCCGAGGCACTGGGTTTCACGCTTGACGAGATTGAGGACTGGCAGTGCTGCGGAGGCACCTATCCTCTCGCGAGGGACGAGATAGCCACTAAACTGCCGTCTGTCCGTGCCCTTGCGGCAAGCCGAGACAAGGGACATGATCTTGTGACTCTATGTTCCGCCTGCTACAACGTAATAAAGCAGGTGAACAGTGACATGAGGAATGACATGAACGTCATTCAGAAGGTGAACAACTACCTCGCGCAGGACGGAATTCAGTATAACGGAGAGACGAAAGTTCTTCACTTCCTCGAAGTTCTCCGTGACGGAATCGGCTGGGACAACGTAAAAAAAGCCGTCAAGAATCCTTTCAAGGGAAAGAAAATCGGCGCCTATTACGGCTGTCTTCTTCTTCGCCCGGGAAAGGTGATGGAATTTGACGATCCTGAGAATCCGAAAATCCTTGAGGACTTTATAACTGCAATCGGCGGAACTCCGGTCATTTATGCCCAGCGCAACGAGTGCTGCGGTGCCTATGCCGCATTTGAGGATGAAACGATTCCCCAGAAAAGGTCGGCTTCGATTCTTGCGAACGCCGAGGACATGGGAGCAGACTTCCTTGTTACAAGCTGCCCTCTCTGCCGCTACAATCTCATAAAGAACAAAGGCTCTTCAAAGCTTGACGTTATCTACTTTACAGAACTTCTTGCGGAAGCTCTCGGCGTAAAAGATGCCGTAGCAAAGGAGGCTGTGAATGCTTGAGTCAGAAATTCAGAAATACAAGGAACTGATTCTTGAGACAAGCGGAGTCAATCCTAAAAAATGCATGGTCTGCGGAAAATGCTCCGGAACCTGCCCTAATTACAACTCTATGGAATATCATCCGCATCAGTTTGTGCAGATGGTTGAGAACGGAGAAATCGAGCCGCTTTTAAAGAGCAAATCGATTTATACCTGCTTAAGCTGTTTCGCCTGCCTTGAGAGATGTCCACGCCAGGTCGAGCCGGCCAAGCTTATTGACGCTGTGCGCACTGTAGTCGAGCGCGAGCGCGGTCCGCTTCATCTTGATCCTGTTCAGGTTCCTGAAAAGCTTGATGAAGAGACTCCGCAGCAGCTTTTGATGAGCGCATTCAGAAAGTACCGCAAATAGGAGCAGCATCATGGAAAGAATCGGTGTTTTCGTGTGCCATTGCGGCACAAACATTGCAGGCACTGTTGACGTTGCAAAAGTAGCTGAAGAGCTCGGCAAGGTGAACGGTGTAGTTTATTCAACTCATTATACATATATGTGTTCTTCCGCCGGTCAGAAAATGATTGAGGACAAGATTCACGAGCTGAACCTTACCGGTGTGGTTCTGTGCTCCTGTTCTCCGCGTATGCATGAGAAGACCTTCCGTTCCTGTGCGGAGCGCGCCGGTCTGAATGCCTACAAGGTGGAAGTGGCGAACATCCGTGAGCAGTGTTCATGGGTTATGAAGGAAATGGGCGACGCGACGGAAAAAGCCATTGCTTTGGGCAAGGCGGCCGTTGCAAAGACAATTCTTGACACGCCTCTTATTGAAGGCGAGACACCAATGACAAAACGCGCATTGGTAATCGGCGGAGGTATCGCAGGAATCACGGCTGCCCTCGACATTGCGGACGCAGGATTTCCAGTTGACATTGTTGAGAAGGACTATACAGTCGGCGGAAAGATGGCAAAGCTCGACAAGACTTTCCCTACTTTGGACTGCGCATCTTGTATTGTCACTCCGAAAATGACTGAAGTCAGCCAGAATCCGAACATCCGCATCCTCTCCTACTCGGAAGTTGCAGGTGTAAAGGGATATATCGGAAACTTCGAGGTGGACATCAAACGCCACCCGCGCTATGTTGACGAGACAAAATGTACCGGCTGCGGAGCATGTATCGAAAAGTGTCCGAACAAGAAAGTTCCGAACGCATTCAACCTGAACCTGAACAACCGCAAGGCGATCGACATTCCGTTTGCCCAGGCTGTTCCTAAGGTGGCCGCAATCTCCGCGGACTACTGCCTCCACATGAAAGGTCTCAAGAACGGAAAGGACAATGTCTGCGGATTCTGCGAGAAAGCCTGTGCCGCCGGAGCAATCAATTTCCATCAGGAAGAGACCATGCTCACGGAAAAATACGGCGCAATCATCGTGGCTACCGGCTACAATCCGATCAGCCTTGAGAAATTCGATGAGTACGCATACAGCCAGAGCCCGGACGTTGTTTCTTCCCTTGAATTCGAGCGTCTCTGCAACGCATCCGGCCCTACAAACGGACATCTTCTCCGCCCTTCAGACGGAAAAGAGCCGAAGAACATTGTCTTTGTTCAGTGCGTGGGAAGCCGCTGCTCTGCGGACTCCACAAAGGGCCACGAATACTGCTCAAAAATCTGCTGTATGTACACTGCGAAGCACGCAATCCTTACACGCGACCACTATCCGGACACAAACATCACTGTATTCTATATCGACGTGCGCACTCCTGGAAAGAACTTTGATGAGTTCTACCGCCGCGCAGTTGAGCAGTACGGTGTCCACTACATAAAGGGTCAGGTGGGAAAAGTAACTCCGCTCTCGGACGGAACACTTGATGTCCAGGGCTCTGACCTGATTCTGAACAGACAGGTTCACATCAAGGCGGACATGGTTGTTCTTGCCGCTTCAATTGAAGCCGACAAGTCGGCGCGTCCGCTTGCGACAATGCTCACGACATCCATGGACAACAACGACTTCTTCCTTGAGGCCCACGCAAAGCTCCGTCCTGTGGAGTCTCCTACAGCAGGTATATTCCTTGCAGGATGCTGTCAGGGACCAAAAGACATTCCGGAGACTGTAGCACAGTCTTCAGGTGCGGCCGCGAAAGCGATTTGCCTGCTTGTTAAGGACAAGCTTAAGAACAACCCTTGCACTGCGAACCCGAACGAGAACGCCTGCAACGGCTGCGGTCAGTGCGCGAACGTCTGTCCTTACGGAGCCATCACTTACATCGAGAAGGATTTCCGCGGACCGAACAGAACTACAATCACACGCCGCGTTTCTCAGGTGAACAAGGCTATGTGCCACGGATGCGGCGCCTGTACGGTTGCCTGTCCTTCCGGCGCAATGGATCTGTTAGGATTCAGCAACAAACAAATCTTGGCGGAGGTTGATTCAGTACTGTAATTCGCAATGCCCAACCAGCAATACGCAATTATTTATTCTGAAAAAAAGAACTATGGCTGAAAATAAAGAATGGGAACCGAGAATTGTTGCCTTCTGCTGCAACTGGTGCTCTTACGCCGGTGCGGACTTGGCAGGCAACAACCGTCTTGAATATCCGAAGAACGTTAAAATCATCCGTATTCCATGCTCATGCAGACTGAATCCTCTGTTCATTCTCCGTGCATTCCAGCGTGGCGCAGACGGTGTAATCTTATGCGGATGTCACCCAGGTGACTGTCACTACTCTACAGGAAACTATTTCGCGCGCCGCCGCATGACCTTGCTTTTCTCGATGCTTGACTACTTGGGAATTGACAAGGGACGCACACGCGTCGAATGGTGTTCCGCCGCCGAAGGTGTCCGCTTTGCCGGAATCATGAACGATTTCGTATCGCAGATAAAAGCCCTTGGCGAAAACAAGAAGCTGGAGGATGTAAGATGCAAGACAAACTGATTACCCGCGCCAAGGAGCTGCTTTCTGAAGGCAAGGTACAGAAGGTTGTCGGCTGGAAAAAAGGTCTCTTTGAAGACGACATCACTCCGGCCGTATTTGCAACCGCAGAAGAACTGGACAAGGATTTTGTCTTCAACAAATACTGCAAGGCGAACCTTTCAAAATATCTGGTCGGAATCACAAGAAACATCGAGATTGCGAAAAGCACGGCACGCATGAACAACACGATGGCGAAGCAGCGCGATCCGAACGCACAGGACAAGCCTATTCCGTCCGAAGTTGTGCTTGTGTTCCTGAAGCCTTCCGACACATATTCATTCACACAGCTGCTCAAGGAAAGCCGCATTACAAGAAGTGATGTCTATGCTATCGGCGTTCCGTGCCAGGACGCAATTGCCGGCGGAAATGTATGCGGAAACTGCGCTGGAAAGAAGCCTGTCTCATGCGACGAGTACATCGGCGTGGATCCGGAAGCAGAGCTTGCTCCGAACACCGCAAGAATGGACGAAGTTGCAAAGATTGAGGCCATGTCAGTGAACGAGCGATACGAATTCTGGAGAAATGAATTCAGCCGCTGTATCAGATGCAACGCCTGCCGCAATGTATGCCCGGCCTGCACCTGCGAGAAATGCGTGTTCGACAACAACGCGCTCTACACTACGCAGAAAGTCGCAGAGACAAGCTTCGAGGAAAGCCTGTTCCATATCATCCGCGCATGGCACGTGGCCGGACGATGCACGGACTGCGGTGAATGCTCAAGGGTCTGCCCACAGAACATTCCGCTTTATCTTCTTAACCGTAAATACATCAAGGACATCAACGAAATCTACGGCGACTATCAGGCCGGAGCTGACATGGAGACAAAGCCGGCCATGCTCCGTTTCAAGGAAGACGATCCGGAGACGACGATTGTTTACGACAGATCAAAAGACGGAGGTAATGAATAATGCTTAGTATCGCAAAAGATAAAATCGATTCATTATTTGAGCTTATCGGTTCAAAGCAGCCTTTGTATTTGCCTGTTGACAACAATTCAGGAAAAGCTGACTTTGCGAAATGGCAGAAAGGCACAAAACTTTCAGAAAAACTAAAGACCACAAGATCTGCAAAGGACTTCTTCTTCCCTAAGACCGAGCATCTGGTAAGCTATGAGATGAGCGGAAAGGAAGTGAAGGTCGTTGATCCGCGCAAGGAAGTTGAGGACTTTGTTATTTTCGGTGTGCGCGCCTGCGATGCCCGCGGCTTTACCGCAATCGACAACGTATACCTGAACATGAATCCTGTGGACTCATACTACAAAAACCGCCGCGAGCACGGAACAGTAATTGTTCTTGCCTGCAACGAGCCTGCAAAGACATGCTTCTGCTCCACATTCGGAATTGACGCATCGCTTGCAAAACCTGCAGGAGACGTGAGCTGCTGGCTTGCCGACGGAAAATACTATTTTGAGGCGAACACAGACAAAGGCAAGGCTTTTATCGAGAACGCAAAGTCCGCTCTTGAGGACGCTGACACATCGGCTGTTGAAGCCTGCAAGAAAGACATCGCTGCAAAAGTCGAGGCTCTTCCGTTCGCGCATCTTGACCTTTCAAAATTCCAGGGCAAGGATATGCTCAAGATTTTCAACTCGAAAATCTGGGACAAGGTTTCAGAGCCATGCGTAGGCTGCGGAACCTGCACTTACGTCTGCCCCACCTGCATGTGCTTCGACGTGCGCGACTTCGCCACAAGCAACGGTGTGCGCCAGGTGCGCTGCTGGGATTCCTGCATGTACAACGACTTCACCCAGATGGCCGCCGAGAATCCGCGTCACACCCAAAAGGAAAGAAGCCGCCAGAGATTCATGCACAAGCTCATGTACTACCCTATGGCGCATGAGGGAATGTTCAGCTGCGTAGGCTGCGGACGCTGCGTTGAGAACTGCCCTGTGAACATGAACATCGTCAAGGTCATCAAAGCCGTCAACGAAAGCGATGACATCTAAGGAATAGGAGAAACTGATGGAAAACAAAGAAAGCTTTATTCCTTATGTAGGAAAAATTATTGATATCAAGCAGGAAACTCCTGATGTAAAGACTTTCAGTGTAGTCGGTCTTGACGGAAAGAAATTGTTCGAGCACATTCCGGGACAGTGCGCAATGCTGATTGTTCCGGGCGTGGGCGAATCGATGATTTCCATAACATCATCCCCGACTCTTGAAACTCACATGGAATTCTCAATCAAGAAGTGCGGCTGCGTCACTGAATGGCTTCACTCCGCGGAAGTAGGACAGGAAATATGTCTTCGCGGACCGATTGGAAACGGATTCCCTGTGGAGGGCGCGCTTAAAGGCAAGGACATTCTCGTTATTGCCGGCGGTATCGGAATCGCTCCAGTCCACTCGGTCGTAAACTACATGATGGATCACCGCGAGAACTACGGACGGATTCAGGTCATCTACGGAAGCCGCTCAAAGGCTGATCTTGTGCGTCTTGAGGAGATGCAGAACGTCTGGATGAAGCAGCCGAACTGCTCAATAAATCTTACAATCGACCGCCCGCAGGATGACTGGGACGGACACGTCGGATTTGTTCCTCCTTACGTTACGGAATGCAATCCGGATCCAAGCATGACAGTAATCATGTGCGGACCGCCGATTCTGATTCACCTTTCGCTCGACGCATTGAAAAAGCTCGGCTTTAAGGACAATCAGGTCTTTACGACTATGGAAATGCGCATGAAGTGCGGAATCGGAAAATGCGGAAGATGCAATATCGGAGACAAATTCGTCTGCAAGGACGGACCGGTATTCAGCTTCGACCAGCTTGGAGAACTGCCTCCAGAGTATTGATTTCAAGAATTTTCCTGTGAAGATTCGAAAATTTTTATAAGACTTCAGATGCGCCGTCCGCGGCGCATGAGGAGATTAAATTATGTCAGAAACAAAACAGATGGCTACAATATATCTGTTCGGCAAGAAATACGAAGTGCCGGCAGAACTTACAATCATGAACGCAATGGAATATGCCGGCTACCAGCTCAAACGCGGCTGCGGATGCCGCAACGGATTCTGCGGAGCCTGCGCCACAATCTACAGAATCAAGGGCGAGAATCAGCTCCAGACCTGCCTTGCCTGCTCAAAGAAAGTCGAGGACGATATGTACATCGCCACCCTTCCGTTCTTCCCTCTTGTAAAGCAGGTTTACGACTTGAACACAATGAAGCCTGAGCAGGCCGTGATGATGCAGCTTTACCCGGAAATCTATTCATGCGTAGGCTGCAACGCCTGTACAAGAGCCTGTCCTCAGAACCTCAACACAATGCAGTACATCGCCTATGCACAGCGCGGAGACTTCGCAAAATGCGCCGACCTCTCGTTTGACTGCGTCATGTGCGGATGCTGCTCTTCAAGATGTCCTGCCGGAATCAGCCATCCTCAGGTTGCCGAGCTTGCCCGCCGTCTTAACGGAAAGTACATCCAGCCTCAGAGCCAGCACCTTATTGACCGCGTTAACGAAATCAACGAGGGAAAATGCGAGGAGCTTATCCAGAACCTGATGAAAAAGCCGTTGGCGGAAATCAAAGAGCTCTACAACACACGCGAAATCGAGAAATAAAACCACAACTGACGCACCTTCCTTGGTGCCAGGGAGAATTATATGTACGGAAACGAATTGGACGAAGCAGCCAAAATTGTAGCTGCAAAACGTGAAGAAAACCTTAAATTCGAACATGCGCGTCTCACTGCTGATGAAAAGGATCAGTCAGCTTCTAAAGGAATATCATCCGGACCGCATTGCAAGCCAGTTCGAGGAGCTTAAAATCGGACCGAACAAGGGACAAAAAGCGCCGATTGAGCTTGCGGCAATGCTTCAGGCAAAACCGCGCATCGAGCCGGAGCACATTGACCTTGCCCATGTTGACTACGAGACAGACGTTCTTGTAATCGGCGGAGGCGGAGCCGGAACATCGGCCGCAATCATGGCAAGCGAGGCCGGAGCAAAAGTTCTTCTTGCTACAAAGCTCCGCATTGGAGACGCAAACACAATGATGGCGGAAGGCGGAATTCAGGCGGCGGACAAGCCTAACGATTCCCCGGCGCAGCACTATCTTGACGCGTTCGGCGGCGGACACTTCGACGGAAAGCCTGAGCTTGTCTACACTCTTGTAAACAAAGCCCCTTCCGTAATCAAATGGCTGAACGACCTAGGCGTTGAATTCGACAAGGAAGCTGACGGCACAATGGTTACGACACATGGAGGCGGAACAAGCCGCAAGAGAATGCACGCCTGCAAGGACTATTCAGGTGCTGAAATCATGCGCACCCTCCGCGACGAGGTTCTCAACCGCCCGGACAAAATCACGGTAGTTGACTTTACGGCCGCGATAGAAATCATCAAGGACGACAAGGGAAACGCCTGCGGCGCAGTTCTCATGAACGTTGAGACAAACGAAATCAGAATCGCAAAGGCAAAGGTTGTAATAATCGCGACTGGAGGAGCCGGACGTATGCACTACCAGGGCTTCCCGACATCAAACCACTACGGAGCGACTGCTGACGGTCTTGTAATCGCATACAGAGCCGGCGCAAAACTTCTGTATCAGGACTCACTGCAGTACCACCCGACAGGAGCCGCATATCCGACCCAGATTCTCGGAAAGCTCGTTACGGAGAAAGTACGCTCGCTCGGTGCAAAGCTGATTAACAAGAACGGCGAAGTTTACATCCATCCGCTTGAGACACGCGACGTAAACGCATCAGGAATCATCAAGGAAGTGCGCAACGGACGCGGAGTCCACAACGAAGTTCAGGACGCTGTCTGGCTCGACACTCCGATGATCGAGATGATTCACGGGGAAGGAACAATCCTCAAGTCAATTCCTGCGATGTACAATATGTTCATCAAGTACGGAATCGACATCCGAAAGGAACCGATTTTGGTTTACCCTACGCTTCACTACCAGAACGGCGGCGTTGAGATTGACAAGACCTGCCACACAAACGTCTCAAATCTACTTGTCGCGGGAGAAGCCTCAGGCGGCGTTCACGGAACAAACCGCTTGATGGGAAACTCGCTGCTTGATGTTGTCGTATTCGGACGCGAAGCCGGAATTGAGGCTGGAAAGATGTTTAAGGACATTCAGCTTTCCGACACCTCGAAGATGAACCTTGACCATGTAAAGGCGTTTGAAAAGGAACGGGACGCGGCCGGAATAAAATCCGATGTGGTTTCTCCGAAGATCCTTCCGCGCTACACACACGGAAACAAGGAATTCGAGAAGGCAATTCCCGGAGCAACAAAATAAAATGTATATGACCGTGAGACCGGCCGCATAAGGCGGCGGTATTCACGGCATCCGTATTTTTCTGAGGTAAAAAATGATTTCTTATCTTGCGGGAGTATGCTCATCGGCGCTCTCTTTTGTTTTTGTCGTGTTCGCCATCGGTGCGCTCGGCTATATGATTGGCGGACTGAAAGTCAAGGGCATAGAACTCGGAACAGCCGGAGTTCTGCTCATCGCCCTGCTTTACGGAATTCTTGTACACGCCGTACCGTCTTTTCAAATCGGAGAAAAGACCATCACCCTTTACAGCGCATCCATAAAGGACCACTTCGGAATAGTGTCAAATATAGGAACCGCGCTGTTCGTGACCGCCGTGGGACTCATCGCCGGTCCTAAATTCTTCCGGAGCTTCAACAGGAAGACACTCGCCTACATCGTGATAGGTGTAATCGTCATAGCCATAGGTGCTGTCACGGCGGTTGTGTGCGTTCTTATCGACGGAAACCTCACAAAGGAGATGGCCGTCGGACTCCTTACCGGCGGGCTCACCAGCACGCCCGGACTCAGCGCAGCGAAGGAAGTGGCGGAAAACCCGGATCAGGTTGTGGCTGGCTACGGAATCGCATATCTTTTCGGCGTGCTCGGAGTTGTATTCTTCGTGCAGCTGATGCCGAAAATCCTGAAAGTGGACATGAAGAAAGAGGTGGAAAACTTCCATGCCGCGAACACGGTGACCGTGCCGCAGCCCAAGAGAAAACTTATCGAGCTTGATCCGTTCAGTTTCTTCCCGTTCTTTCTGGCTGTCGCGCTCGGATGTGTAATAGGATCGCTCAAGATTCCAGGAATAAATTTCTCGCTCGGAAACTCCGGAGGAACTCTCATCGGAGGTCTCATCGTCGGCCATCTCGCCCATATCGGGCCGTTCGACTGCCGGGTCAAGAAGGAGACGCTGAATTTCATGCGTGAGCTGGGACTGGCCCTCTTTCTCATCGGCGCAGGAGTGCCGGGCGGCGTGAATTTCGTCGAGAATGTAAGGATGTCTTACTTCCTGTACGGAGCGCTGATGACCCTCATGCCGATGATAGTGGGCTATATAATAGCGCGCTATGTGTTCAAGCTCAGCATTCTGAACAATCTCGGTTCGATAACCGGCGGAATGACATCGACTCCGGCGCTGGGCACGCTGATCGCGACGGCCGGAACCGATGAGGTGTCAAGCGCATACGCGGCCACATACCCGTTCGCCCTTGTGTCGGTTGTCCTTGCGGCAAAGATAATCGTAATGTTCCTCTAAGAAGTCCGCGGAAGAAACAGGATGCCGTCCCTGCTCATCAGCGGACGGCATTTTTGTGTCCGGAAACGGAAAACAGAATCTCATTTTCTGACAATATATCTGAAGTCTATTCCGTCCTCGCCCTTTGACACCCTTATCCTGTCAGCTCCGGCTCCTATCCTGTGGACGGAGAATCCTCCTTCACCTATGAAAGTCCTTCCGGAGACTCCCGGCCTGAACACGGAAGGTCCCCGCAAGATGCTCTCGTCTGTCAACCTGATGGAAAAATCACGCAGGTCGATGCTGTCAAAACGGAGCTTCTCTCCTCCGGCGGCGCTTTCGCGGTTGAGCGACGGAACAAGGGGATCCGACATAGCCGGATTGAGAACCACATATACGAACCTGTCGCAAACCTCGCGGAATGACAGGCTGTGACCCAGCGTATCAAGAGCCGCCACCACCGATGCGGCTCCCGTGCCGCTGTTTCGGGCAATCTCCCTGACGAGCGCCGTTCCTCCGTAGTTTCTGGCGAGATATGCTCCGAACGCATAGGCATTCGAATATGATACAGCGGCGAATTCATCCTCCCGCCATTTCGTGAACCCGTAGCTGTACATCGCATTGAACAGCGGGAGTCTCGCCTTCGGAGAGAAACTGTCCCCCACGGAGAGAAAATTCTGGAATGCGTCCTCTACTGTCATCGCTATCATCTCCATGTACCAGACAGGAAAAGGAGCCTTCTCTCCTCCTTCCACATATTTTGACACAAAGGTCAGAAGATGCGCGAATTCATGGACCAGAGTCATATAGACCGACTCGGGACTGTCCGACAGGAACCAGGAGTCAACATAAATCATCTCCCTGCCGTTCGATACGGCGCCGTCCGGAAGAAATTCCTGCCTGTACATATCGGCGGGATAGAAATATCCCGCAACGCTGCCATCTCCGCCGTCTCCGTATATGTCGTAAACGAGAATGTCGATCTTGTCCGAAGGCGTTATGAACCCGGCGGACGCATTTTCATACAGGGGAGAGCACAGAAGCTCAGTCTCAGGCCCATAGATCATGTCGAATTTTGACGCGAGCGCATCAAGCTCGCTGTCCGGAATCACAGGCTCGCCATCCCTGCGGAAATACCAGACATTGCACCGTTTTCCGGCAGACTTCAGCACGGCAGTGATGTCATAGGAGGCTCCTACGTCAGTCTGGACATGAAAAACACAGCCGCCGGAGGAATCCGGACCGGCGGCAGCCCCTGCCGTGCTTCTTGACGGACAGGCGGCGGCATAAGGCAGTCCCGCACAGAACCTGCGCACGAACGGAGGGACGGTGTCTCCTTTGGAGAAGCGCTCCGGAAGAAGTATTCCGGCGGCGGAGTCATGTTCCGCCGCATTGCGGCCGGCAGTCCAGGACACGACATAGCCGGTGTCCTCAGCGGCGGCGTCGGTTCCGGTCCTGTTGTGCTTCACAAGATAAACGGTGTCGCCGGCGGACACATCCTTCAGCTCGTCCGTCGAGAAGCGCCCCTGAAGTGGCTGATCAAACGAACAGGCGGAAAACATGAGCGCGGCAGCCGCGGCGGCGCAACGCAGGCTACGGCTCCCGGCCTTGGGAAGAAACCTCAGTCCCATATTCATTTCAGAAATTCTCCTATTTTGATGTCATGCTGACGACGCCGTCCCATCCGCCGGGAATTCCGTCCCTTGCGAATCTTGCGCACCTGGCGGCGAAGACTTCCGCGGCGGGATCCGGTGACACGGCGGCGGCCTGTCTGAACATGCGTCCGGCGGCTTCAAAGTCATGTCCAAGATAGAGGTCAAGGGCGGCATGGAAAATATCCATCTCCTCAAGCTCGGCCGGGGTCATATCCTTTCTGAATCCGGCCAGGCTGTACAGCTGGACAGGCCTGTTTATTCCGACCACGCGGACTCTGTCCAGCCTTTTCGCGACAAGTTCCCCTTTGTGCGCCCCTGAGTCGGCCTCCTTCCAGGTGCTCTCCGACACCGTGATCCATGTTCCGTAAACCTTGTTCACCCCCTCAAGACGGCTTGCAAGATTCACGTCATTGCCCATGACGGTGTAGTTCTTCTTCATCGACGTGCCCATGTTCCCGACGACCATATCTCCGGTGTTTATGCCTATTCTGGTACGCAGCTCACGAGGAATCGTGCCGTCAGCAAGCCCGGTCCTGTTGAATTCATCCTCAATCCGCTTCATCTCTATCGCGGAGACGCATGCCCGGTACGCATGGTCCTCATACTCGACGGGAGCGCCGAAAAACGACACGATCGCATCCCCGATGTACTTGTCTATAGTTCCGCCGCGCTCAAGGATTCTGTCGCTCAGCACGCTCAGATAGCCGTTCAGGACGGACACGAGCTTCTCCGGCGTAACCAGCTCGCTGAACGACGAGAAGCCCTTTATGTCCGTGAACAGGGCTGTCATGCGTTTCTTCTCGCCTCCGAGTTGCAGACGGTCAGGATTCTCGATAATCTGGTTGACGACATCCCTTGAAAGATATGCTGCGAACGCCTGCTTGAGGAATTTCTTCTCGCCTGATACGGTCAGAAAGCGCATGAAAACAGACACTGTGTATGCGGCCACCGCGAAAAACGCCGTTCCTGTGAACGGAATGAAGAATCCGCCCGACACGAAGACGAGCGCGGGCACAAGGACGGCGGCAGCCGTAACAACGGCGCCGGCAGAATTCTGCACCAGGACTGATTTTCCGGAAAGCAGAACGGCCAGCAGCATCAGGATGAAGACAGGAATGAAGCAGCAGAACCACGGGGCGGTTCCGATGAAATCTCCGGTAAGAAGGGTGTTCAGAAGGTTTGCGTGAATTCCGACGTTCGGATACTGTCTGCTGAACGGAACGGCGCCTATGTCGGTGGTTGACGTGGCGGTGTTTCCGATGATGCAGAATTTTCCCCGGAACAGCTCCGACAATGCGGAATTCTCTTCCTCATAGAATGAAAGCTCCTCCTTCAGGGATGAAAGCGACTCCGTAAGATCCGACAGCAGATGAGCGGCTGAATCCCCGCCTAGAATCTCCGCCGCCCCTGCGCACAATGCGGCCAGAGTCCCCGCATATTCTCCGCCGCAGTACGACTCCACGAATGCGTCCAGCGACGAGAAGAATTCCCGTCGCAAGGAGAAATATCCGGAATATCCGTCAGGGGCTATTCCGTCAGCGGCGGCTCCGTCCGGTCCGAATCCGGTACATTTCTCAAGAAGCGAGGATTTCATGCGATCCGCGCCGGCAAGCAGAGATTCCAGCCTGACCGCATCATCAGCAATCGCGGGGGGAATGCCGCCACCGTCCATAAGGTACCCGGAACGCCCGGCTATGTCAGAGACAAGGATTCTGATGTTCGCCTCGGCCTGATCAAGCAGCAGGACACGTATCACGGGAACCACGGGAAACGCGTCAAGCTGTCCGTGCCGCCAGTTTATCAGCATCCGGCCATGGCGGTCCAGCGGAATTTCAATATCCGAGACACGGTCCGTTCCCGGAATCCGAGCGTCATGAAGGACAAGAGAGTGTCCGGTCCTTGTAAGCGCGGACACTCCGCATTCGGAAATAAACGGAGCGAACACAAGCTGCCCCAGATACCGTCCGTCATGCTCATACAGCAGCTCCATGCGGCGGCGGATGCCGTCACTGTCCACCACGGAATTCGTGAACCCGGCGCCGGCAGCGCGGGATATTATGGAATGAAGCGCCGGCGTGAAGCCGGAGTCCATGCCGTCATACAATCCGGCGGCGGTGAACCTGTTGCCTTCCGGAACAAGCGATTTCACGTCGGTGACGTCATCAATGAAAAAACGTCTCTCCACGTAGCTCCTGTCAGCATCGGTCAGCGCATAGCCCAGATTCCGGTTGTTCACCGTCAGCCATGTGTTCCCGAAAAACTGAACCGCGCGTGCAAAGTAATCATCATTGTCACGGTATATGCTCTCCGATATGAATTCATAAAGGCCGGAAAGAGATGGCATAAGATATGAATTGATTACATCTTCGGTGAGGGCCGGAAGCTCGGCCGGCGTATACATTCCTCCGGAAACTGCATCCGACATCTGACTGAGCAGCGATGAGAGCAGACTGCCGTCCTCCTCTATCCTGTATCTTATCTCATCCGAGGCTGACGGAGAAATTCCTTTTCCTGACGGTGATATATACTCAATATCGAACACCGCGGAGAGAGCATCCATCTCCCTGAGGCGGACAAGCGCATCTCCAAGAATGTCCCTTGGCCATGGCCACTCGCCCAGCGCCTCAATCGAGGCGTCATCCACAGCAAGAAGCACAATCCTGCCGGACAGTTCCGGCTCCTTCCGTGCGGCGAGCAAGGTGTCATACATACGGTAGTCAAGCTTGCGGAAAAGTCCGCAGACCTCTGATATCACGGTAAGTCCGCCGGCCGCAAGGACGACTGCGAGTCCGGCAGCGGCCAGCCGGAGCTTTTTCTGTCTGTTGGATTTCTCGTTTCTCATCGGCATGAATCATACCAGATAAAACGCGCAATGGCAAAACCTGTCAGCCGGAAAGCGAGTCCATCGCCATTCTTGCCGCATTCTGCTCCGCATCCTTCTTGTTTCTGCCCTCCGCCGGTCCGAAAGTCCTGTCACCAAGATGAACCACCACACGGAAAGTCTGGTTGTGGTCAGGTCCGCTGCGTCCTACAAGCTCATAGACGGGAAAAGCCCTGCTTTCCTTCTGATAGAATTCCTGAAGTCTCGTCTTGTAGTCCTTCATGCCGCCGTTCAGGACAGTCTCCACCTCATCCCTGATGAACGAGAGGACATACGTCTCCGCATCATGATAGCCGGAGTCAAGATAGTACGCGCCTATGACCGCCTCCATGCAGTCCGCGAGAATCGCCGGCTTGCGCCGTCCGCCCGTCATCTCCTCCCCATGCCCCAGCACAAGAAGCCTGTCGATTCCAAGCCTCAGCGCGACCGGAGCAAGCGCCTTCTCCGAAACGACCGCGGACTTTATCTTCGCCAGCTCCCCCTCCGGGCTCCCAAGCCTTCTGTACAGGTAAGAGGCCGTGACCATGCCGAGAACCGAATCTCCGAGAAATTCAAGTCTCTCGTTGTTCTTCATTCCAGGATGCTCGTTGGAGCACGAGCGGTGATGGAAAGCCTGATCCAGAAGCTCGATGCTGCTGAATTTTATCCCTACGTCCGTACAGAATTTTCCAAGCTCGGCCGCACGGCGCGCCGTAAGATCTGATTTCATGGAAAGAAATATAATTTAAACAAAAAAAAAGTACAAGTTTCATCAACCTGTACTTTCCTACCGGCAAAAATATGCCGTTATTTTCCCTGCTCTGATTTTATGAAATCATAGGCATCACGAACCGTCTCAAATTCATTTGCCTTTTCATCAGGAATGCTTACTCCGAGCTCCTCCTCAATCGCATAGACAAGCTCATAAGTATCGAGACTGTCAGCCCCGAGATCATTTCTGAAAGAAGAATCCAAAGTGATCTTGCTCTCATCAATCTCCAGTTTCTCAGCAATCAGCTTCTGGATTTTCTCAAACAATTCGTCCATCTTTTACTCCTAAGACTCAGCCTTTCGTTTCCGGTGTGATAACCTGACGTCCGCGGTAGAATCCGCATTTAGGGCAGACATGATGTGACTGCACAAGGTTTCCGCAGTTGCCGCATTCGACAAGCTGTGGAGCTGTCAGCCTCATGTTAATACTCTGGCGTCTTTTCGTAACGGCCTTTGATGTTTTCGATCTAGGTACTGCCATGTATATAACCTCACTATATATGATCTTGAATAGTGAAAGTATAATACAACAGTTCACCTCAAAGTGTCAACTCATTATAACTAAAAACGGTATTTTGTCAAACATTTTTTTAAATTTTGTCATTTAAAATCCTCTCCCAGGCACGGAAATCATGCTCATCTCTCAGCGTATTTCCCGGCAAGGGCAGATGCGACGACAGGGGGCACCATGCGACTTATGTCACCGCCGAACTGGGCAAGTTCCTTTATCGAGCTGGACTTGACAGTGAAATACCGCTCCTTGGTCGGAAGGAACAGCGTCTCTATGTCCGAATTCAGGGACTGGTTCATCAGCGCAAGGTCGAATTCATAGGAGAAATCATTAACTGTTCTTATGCCGCGCACAAGGACCTTGGCCCCCACCCTTTTGGCATAGTTCACGATTATCTCCCTGCATATATGGAGCTCGACGTTCCTGTAGTCAGCAATCAGACTGCCCATCATCGAGAGACGCTCCTCCTCCGAGAAGAGATAGTTCTTGCGCGGATTGACCGCAATCACGACATCTATGCAGTCGAAAATCTCGCTGGCGCGCTGGATTATATCCAGATGCCCGTTCGTTGGAGGATCAAAGGACCCTGCGAATACAGCCTTAACCATGGCTGTATGTTATCTTATTTGACGAAATCAGACAATAGATGTAGAATCCCGACATGAAGAAGAAAAACACCAATATATATATGTGCATGATACTTTCGGCTGTACTGACCGGATGCGGAACGACAGACTTCGCCGATGTAATTCCGCAGGAACCGGCCGCTCCTCCGTCGCAGGAATTCACGGAACCAGAGACGGAGGAGGACGCCGCGCCGGAGCTTCAGGTGATTCCGGCGGACATCTCCGGAACTCCGGAAGAAATTCCCGAAACTGAAGAGGAGCAGGAGCCTGCCCCAGAAGAAGAGTCGCAGGCTGACGAGACCGAACAGGAATATCTCCGCTCCATAGACAACATGGAGACCAAGGAGTCGGTGACAAAAGAGGAATTCACGGACGACAAGGCCAGAATCCTCGAGATAATAGGGGAACTGTCCGACATAATGGAAAAGCGGGACGTAGCCAGATGGAAGGAATTCATAGCTCCGGAATCCATCAGGTATTATTCAAATCCGGTGAACCTGAACAAGGCGCAGAAGAAGCTGCCGAACAAGAGAGCAAGGCTCGCCAGCATAGATGACTATTTCAGATATGTGTTCATACCGTCCAGGAAGCGCAGCCAGGTAGATGAGATACGTTATATATCAAAGACAAACATAAAGGCGGTACAGGTCAAGGACGACAAATCGGTGGTCATCTACTACTATTTCACCAAAAAGGACGGAAGATGGTTTGTCCGGCTTCCGGAAATAGACTGAGCAGCACGGTTGTTGATTTTTTGAAAGGTATGATTTATACTTTTGAACTGTATTTGCATAAAACAGCAACACATTGAGGAAGACAACACTTCCCCATCAGGAGGATTTTTATGAAAACAGGCAGATATTTAAAGGCAGCGCTGCTTGTCGCAGCAGGAGCTTCACTGTTCGCACAGGAGAAGGCCTCACAGAACAAGAACAGCAGGGAGACAGAGACATCTGTCGAGAACGAATATCTGAACGATGTGGATGCGGACATAATAACAAGCCTCGCGACATCAGATGAATACGACAACAAGCTTGTCGCGCTCCAGTATCTGCAGTCGGCCATAGATGACGGAAACACATCGGACGAGATTATCCAGGCTCTTGACAGACTTGCCGGCGAGGGTCTGACAAACGAGTCCCGCACGAAAGGACGGGTGATGAACAACTTCCCCGAAATCCGCAGACAGGCATGCCTCATGCTGGCTCAGGTTCCGACCGAGCACTCAAAGAACACGCTCGTATCCATAGCCGTAGCCGACAATGAGCCGATGGTCATAGCGGCGGCAGTAAAGTCTCTCGGCCAGATAGGAATAAACGACAACGATGAGGTCGTAGAGGCGATAGCCTTCGCCAACAGAAGGAATCAGGTACTGAACCCCACAAGCAGCCTTGCCCACGAGGTTCTCGATGCCTTCGAGTCACTGGCCGACTCGACAGAGAACAAGAAGACGATGATTGACACGGCCGCACGCATCGCGACCGACTATCATTATGTCACACCGGTAAGGCAGAGAGCCTACAAGCTTCTCAAAAGCCTCTCCTCATCCGGCAGCTCATCAAAGGACAAGTCATCCGACCAGAAGAGCGGCGCGGAATCAGGAAAATCCGAATAGAAACGAAAAAGCTGTCATGGATGGATGACAGCTTTTTTATTGCGGCTATAACCGTCCGGCCAAATTTTTGACCGGACCCACTTGAATTCAGATGAGAGATATGGGATTCGAACCCACCGCCTTCGGCTCCGGAGGCCGACGCTCTATCCAGATGAGCTAATCTCTCGCACTGGAATTACATTAAACATTATCGCTCCGATTGTCAAGCGAGCAGGAATTATTTATGGAACCGATCATATTAGCATCATCATCTCCGAGGCGGCAGGAAATTCTCAGGATGCTGGGAATTCCCTTTCAGGTCATAATGCCAAGCATAGACGAGACATTCTCCTCGGTAATAGAGAATGATGATGTGCCGGAACTGCTGGCAAGGGAAAAAGTGCTCGCGGTGCTTCACTCGCTGCCCGAAAACCAGGAAATACCATGGATACTCGGAGCCGACACAATCATTCTGCATGACGGACATATATACGGAAAGCCGGAAAATCAGGAGCAGGCCGCCGGATTCCTCAGGAGATTCAGCGGATGCAGCCACACGGTGATAACATCCCTCGTCCTTTATAACGGCAGGAAAAAGACGACATCGACAAGAAAATGCAAAACCGAGGTCACATTCTCAAGAATGAGCGACGAGGAGATTGACTGGTACGTGAGCACCGGAGAATGGCACGGAGCCGCCGGAGGATACAGAATACAGAGCCTCGCATCATGTTTCATAGAGCGGATAGAAGGCTCCTGCAGCTGTGTAATCGGCTTGCCTATATTTGAGCTTTATGATATTCTCAGGGAGCAGGGTTATTCCATTCTAAAATGAGGATGCCCGCCGTTTTCCGGACGGCCGTAGGCTTTGCCGGAACAACGATCTTCCGTGCGGAGATTCCGCATCGAGAAACAGAGTATGGGGTGTCCGCACAGGACACCGGTGAAGGAGCATGTCATGGCAGTAGTAACCATGAAGAACCTGCTTGAGTCCGGAGTACATTTCGGCCATCAGGTGAAGCGTTGGGATCCGCGTATGAAAAAATACATATTCGCGGAACGTAATGGAATTCATATCATAGACCTGCAGAAGACGATTGCGGCCATAAAGGACGGATATGAGGAAGTCCGGAAGGTCACGTCAGCGGGAAAATCAGTTCTATTCGTGGGAACAAAGAAACAGGCGCAGCAGGCTGTACAGAAAGAAGCGGAACGCTGCGGAATGTTCTACGTGAACAACCGCTGGCTCGGCGGTATGCTCACAAACTTCTCCACAATCAAAAAATCACTTCAGAGACTCAAAAAGATAGAGAAGATGGAGATTGACGGAACTTTCGATAATCTCACGAAAAAAGAAGTTTCCGCCCTCCAGAAGGAAAAGGCGAAGCTTGAGAAAAATCTCGGCGGAATCAAGGAGATGAAGGAGCTTCCGGGCGCCATTTTCATCATCGACACCCACAAGGAGCAGATCGCCGTGGCAGAGGCGCGCCGCATGGGGATTCCGATTATTGCCGTTGTGGACACAAACTGCAATCCGGAGGGAATCGACTTCCCCATTCCGGGAAATGATGATGCGATCCGCGCGATCTCACTTTTCACCTCAATCATCGCAAATGCGGTCATCGAGGCGGACAATGAGACCGGACTCAAGATTCTTGAGACTCTCAACGATGACGATGAGGGAATTCAGACCGATGCCGCCATCAAAAACGAGGACGAGGAGATTGTTGACTACTCGAACTACCAGCCGACAGAAATAAAAGAAGAAGACGCTGAGGCCGACGAAAGGGACAGCCTCATCGACGAAGACAAAATTTACAAGGACTGATTATGGCAATCACAGCTGCTGATGTTAAGGCTCTGCGCGAGAAAACCGGAGCCGGAATGATGGAATGTAAGAAGGCCCTTACAGATTGCAACGGAGATATTGCGGAGGCGGAGAAGCTGCTCAAGGAAAAAGGCCTTGCGGCGGTCGCAAAACGTTCCGACCGCGCCACGGCGGAGGGCAGGCTCTTTATCCGCCGCAACGGAGACAGAATCGTCGCGGTGGAGATGACATGCGAGACGGACTTCGTTGCGAACAACGTTGATTTTGTCGCTCTCGGTGAGAAAATGCTTGATGTGACCATTGAAAAAGGCTACACGAAGGTGGAGCAGGAACATCAGGATCTGC
>ERZ808286.355-NODE-355-length-32319-cov-4.703973_pt1 | contig 32319 bp, 31 predicted proteins | sample MGYA00521276_ERZ808286 | MGnify/ENA primary metagenome ERZ808286 (study PRJEB31516, sample SAMN03275607) | gut metagenome | biome: mammalia-associated habitat; material: feces | host: Papio cynocephalus | place: Kenya | collected 2012-08-01 ... | reverse complement strand
CCAATGGAATATGTAAGAATCATTGAGCAGTACGGCGGAAAAATTCCTGATTCAGTCGGAATTCCAGAAGAGCAGCTCCGCAAGGCTTCAAAGTCAGCAGTTTGCAAAATCAACATCGACTCAGACGGACGCCTTGCAATGACAGCAGCAATACGCAAATTCTTTGCAGAACACCCAGACAAATTCGACCCGCGCGAATACCTCGGACCTGCGCGCGAGGAGCTCAAGAAGATGTATATGCACAAGAATATAGATGTTCTCGGTTCAGCAGGACACGCGCTGGACTAGGATGATTCCATGGCCTCCGTCCGGGCGGTCTGATTCCGCCCGGCGTGTAATCCGGCTCCCTTCCTTTGTCGGGATCCGGATTTTTTTTGCCCGCCGTTTTTCAGGATTCCGTTTTTTTGTATGTCATTATGCGGACTGCCACTGCGGCGAGCGGAGCGCATATACAGACCGCGCATAGGACCGTGCACAGGGACGGAGCCGTTCTTGTCATGTAGAGGCTTTCAGCCGCCACCGGCAGCGTTGTTGATATTACAGAAAGGGCAACGGCAGCGGCGGCCGTGATTTTTCTGCCGAGATCCGCCTCTTCTCCTGCAAGCGGAATCAGCTCCGCGCACAGCACCAGCTCAGACAGGTAAAGAAGCGGCTTTGTTACGGCATCGAACACCGTATATGAGCCTGCCGCCGCTCCGCTTATCACGGTATAAGGCAGAAAAACCGAATAGAATGAAGCTGTCAGCGGAAAGAACGCCAGATTTTTTGTTTCCTTTGAGTCCCTTGCAACAATCATGTATATTCCGTACAGAATTACCGGAGGAAGAACTGACTGTCCTGAGTAGAATATGAAATTCTCAATGAATGAATAAGGAACAAGCCTGTGGGAATATAGAAAGAATGTCCTGAATGCGCAGGCTGCGACGGACACCAGAAAGCCGGCCGCGGCAGGAATCACGAATCCTCCGCTTCTTTTGAGGCACAGAAAGACTGCCATTGATAAAGGAAAGACTGTAAGCAGAAATATAAGCATATATCCGCAATCCTACACTTTACCGCCCGTTAATACAAGTGCGGCCGTGTGAAGAAAATTAAGAAATAGTCATTTTACGGTTTGACAAAGAATGTTACAGGAAATATAATCTCCTAAGTTATAGTTTTTAACTTTTTATCCGATAGATTATATTATAATGCTTTTCGGAATGTTAAAAAATTCAAGGAGTTTTGCATGAAAAGGGGACAGAAAGTCTTTATTAGTCTTGCATGTCTTTTTGTTTTCGGTTTGCCTGCGTTCAGCCAGCCGAGCTCAAGAAGTGTCGAGACGTTTGTGTTGGACAATTTTGATGCCGCCGGCTCGCAGGAGTATCCGTATAACGGACAGACCTACAGTTGGGACTGGGGTGTGAGGGCCAGCCGCTTCGTGGCTGAAGGCTATCCTAAGTCAGGGTATTATGCAGGTATTCCAAATTCTCTCAAACCGCTGCGCCGCGAGACGGATTCGGATCCGATGGTTTTTGGTGTGAAGGTCGCGTTCAACCGCAAGGGAGACAACTGGTTTGAGGTGTATCCGCAGAAGGACGACAAGCCTTTTGAGATTCCTCTCGTAGGAACCGTCACGCAGATTGATTTCTGGGTGTGGGGCGCCAACTACAATTATTATCTTGATGTGCTTGTACGTGATGCCGGAGGCCGTGTCCATGTGCTTCCCGCCGGAAGCCTTGCGTTCAACGGATGGCGCAATATAGTCGTGAATATTCCGGGCTGGCTTCAGCAGCATTCTCAGCTCCGTTCCGGTCCTGCGAACATGACTTTTGTCGGCTACAGAATCCGTTCCGATGCCGAGGAGTATGTGGATGACTATGTTGTGTTCTTTGACCAGATAAAATATACGACGAATTCACTTTCATTTATATATGACGGTTATGAGCTTAAGGATGTGGATTTCGGTGATGACTCGGAAGCCCAGAGTGCATCTTCTGATGATGCTGTAGTGGAGGAGTAGAATGAAAAGAATATTGACAGCCGGACTGCTTGCTTTTGCGGTTACAGGTCTTGTTTTCGCACAGGACAGCCTTTCTGATCCGAACCCGGAGACAGTCGGAGCCGATTCCGCAATGGTTTCTCTCCGCGAGATTTCAATTGACAAATTCGAGCGCGAGGGATCATGGAATGTCCATGTCTCTCCGGATTATGGTGTTATATCGGGCCGTCTTTTTGAGGGCAGCCCGGCAATGAAGGAGCCGCTTGAGGAGGATGAAGGAAAGGAGGACGAGGATACGCAGGTTTTCGGTGTCCGTGTCGATTTCTTCAAGCGCGGTGTGAATTCCTTTACGATTATGTCCGGAAGGCCGCTTCCGATTGAGGGGACCGTCAAGACGATTTCTCTCTGGGTATGCGGCCGCAACCAGAGCCATGATATGTATGTTCTTGTACAGGATTACTTTGGAAGCAATTTTGAGCTTTATCTTGGAAATCTTGGCTTCAGCGGATGGAAAAAACTGACATGTGTGGTTCCTCCTTCTCCGGATGGAGAGCATGGAATCGTCCAGAGCAGCGCATATTACGGTGACAGGCCGGGGCTCCGTATTCTCGGTTTCCGTGTCGACTGTAATCCGATGCAGGCAAGGGGATCATATTATATGTATATGGATGATCTCCGCGCGGTTACGGATCTTTATGACGTGGAATACCGTGATGAAGATGACATGCTTGACAACTGGTAATAGAATCTGATTTATGTAGAACCGGCTGCCCCTGGGTCCTTATGGATTCAGGGGCAGTTTTTTAGGTGCGCCATATTGTTGTGGAAAAAACAAGACGGCCGTGAAAGCGCGGCCGTCTTTGTTTTGCGGTTTTCATTTTAAGGCTTGTTTTTTTGCGTCCTGCTCAGTCTATGCTAACCCTCTTGATATGCGCGCCCAGTTTCTGCAGCCGTCCGACAAGATCCTCGTAGCCCCTCTCTATCTGGTATACATTGCTGATTCTGCTTTCTCCGTGTGCCGCCATTGCCGCAATGACCATGGCCATTCCTGCCCTTATGTCCGGTGACACAAGGTGGTCGCCGTGCAGATTCGAGGGGCCTGACACTACTGCCCGGTGAGGGTCGCACAGTATTATTTTGGCTCCCATGGAGATCAGTTTGTCTACGAAGAACATTCTTGACTCGAACATTTTCTCAAAAATAAGCACGGTTCCCTCGACCTGAGTCGCCACGACCGTCATTATGCTTGTGAGGTCGGCTGGAAAGCCGGGCCACGGCATGTCATCGATTTTTGGAATCATGTTGCCGAGATCGGTGTTGACCTTAAGTTCCTGCGTGTTGGGAACTGTAAGTGTGTCTCCGTCAATCCGCCATGATATTCCGAGCTTGCTGAATGAGTATTTAAGCGGGCGCATTTCCTCCGGCCTGATGCCCTTTATTGTGATGAGCCCTTTTGTGGCTGCGGCCATTCCGATGTATGAGCCTATTTCTATATAGTCAGGGCCGATGGTGTATTCGCATCCGTGAAGTTGCCGGACACCTTCTATTTTGAGTATGTTGCTTCCTGTTCCGGAGATTTTTGCGCCCATGGAGTTGAGCATCTTGCATAAATCCTGGATATGCGGCTCGCTGGCCGCATTCTGGATGACGGTCTGTCCGTCTGCCATCACCGCCGCCATCACCGCGTTTTCAGTAGCCGTGACGGATGCCTCGTCAAGAAAAATATCCGCTCCGGCGAGCCTGTTCGCGGAGAATGTGAAGTGTCCGTTCACGGTTATGTTGGCGCCAAGCTGTTCGAGCGCCAGAAAATGTGTGTCCAGCCTTCTCCGGCCTATGACATCGCCGCCGGGCGGCATCATCTCGCATCTTCCGGTTCTTGCGAGAAGCGGCCCCGCGAAGACTATTGAGCCGCGGACTTTTCTGGTCAGCTGGTCGGGAAGAACGCTTGTCGCTATGTCCGCGCCCGTGATTTTCCAACTGTTCTTTTCGAGACGTTCCACCTGACATCCGAGAGCCTCAAGGATTTTTATCATGACGCCGGTGTCCTCGATTTCAGGAATGTTGTGAAGTACAACCGGTTCCGAAGAAAGCAGGGTGGCTGCAAGGCACGGAAGCGCGGCGTTCTTGTTGCCGCTTGCCGTGATGGTTCCTTTTATGGGAAATCCGCCCTCGATTATATACTCGTACATGTTTGCTCCAAAAAATCCGCCCGGTCCGGAATTCAGACCGTGGCGATGTTTACTAGAATGTCGGCACATCGGCTCATCTGGTTTAGCGAAGCCCATTCGGATTTGGAGTGGAAGTTGTGTCCGCCGGTGAATATGTTGGGCGTCGGAAGCCCCAGCTCCGTAAGCCTGGAGCCGTCGGTTCCTCCCCTGATAGGCCTTCTTACCGGAACCACGCCGGCGGCCGCGAATGCCTTTTCGAGCCTTCCTGTCACTTCCGGTCTGCCTTCAATCTTGTCCCTCATGTTCAGATACTGCTGCCGGAATGAAATTTCAGACTGTCCGCCGCAGGTCAGCGCCGCTGTCTCTGCCGTCCTTCTTACGATGAATTTTTCCCTGTCGATTTCATCCTGAGAGAAGGCGCGGAGGAGCAGGCTGACAGCGGCTTTTCCGATTGAGCCATGAACGCACAGCGGAGCTATGAATCCCATGCGTCCGTCCGTCGTCTCGGGTCTCATTCCTGCCGGAAGCGACGATATGAATGCCGCGGCGATGCCGACAGCATTCACCATTCCGTTTTTTCTTGCCTCCCCCGTGTGGGTCGCTTTTCCTGTGAATTCTACTTCCGCCGAGCAGGCGTTGAAACATTCCGTCTCAAGTTCTCCGATATGGCCGCCGTCAACCGTGTACGCATATTCCGATTTTATAAGTTCCAGAGGAGCTCTGTCCATTCCGTGGCCGGTCTCCTCGTCGGGCGAGAGCAGAATCTCGACTGTCCCGTGTCTAACTGCCGGATTCATGAGAAGGAACTCAACCGCCGTCATTATGTTTGCGATTCCGGCCTTGTCATCCGCCCCCAGAAGCGTCGTTCCGTCGGATGTGATTATCGTCTCCGAATTCTCCGCCGCTTCGGCAAGGAATTCATCGTGTGCGGGATCGAGAACAGTTCCTCCGCCGAGCGCGATTTTTCCGCCGCTGTAGTTTCTTGTTACGGACGGTCTGACGTCTTTCCCGGAAACCTCTTCCGATGTGTCCAGGTGGGAGATCAGGCATACGGAGCCGGGCCCGTCATCCGAATTTGACGGAAGGACGGCGTATACGTAGCTGTCGTCCGTCACCGTCACGTCAGACAGCCCGATTTCCCTCATCTCGGAGGCGATGGTCTCCGCGAAAGTCCTCTGGCATTCAGTCGACGGAAAAATCCCGTTCTCCGCGTTCCCGGAGGAGCTCTCGGAGCAGACGGCGACGTATCTCAGGAATCTGTCCAGAAGCCTGTTCACGGCATCTTTGTTTTCAGAAATATAGTTCATGCGGGTAGGATAAGAAGTTTCCGTCCGTTTTTCAATCGGGTTCCGGTAGAGATTCATACAATAAATTCATACTATCATAATCGCATTTCCCGGAGGTTGCGCTATTATTTGCTGCAGAGGTGATTTATGGGACATTACAGGAATTTCAAGAGCGTCGTCTATTGTGTCGCGCAGTGGGCTGACAGGGTTACTGAGGAGCGGCTCAGAGAGGAGCTTGACTTCTTTATGAGATATTCGCCGGTGGACAAAGTGTATCTTGAGACCTACCGCGGTGAATTCGCAAGGAGAAGCCAGCTTGAGATGATAAGACGTGTCCTTCTGGAATACGGAATAGAAGTTTCGGGCGGAATCACCACCGTGACGCCGGATCTTGACGAGTCGGATTCAGGAAGGAAGAGGATTTTCGGGACATTCTGCTACTGCAACGCCAAAATGCGTGACCGGTTGCGCGAGGTGGCTGAATACACCGCCTCGGTTTTTGATGAATTCATAATAGATGACTTCTTTTTCACGCAGTGCACGTGTGACGACTGCCGCCGTGAGAAGGGGGAGCGTTCATGGACGGAATTCAGGCTGGACAAAATGGCGGAGGTCTCGCGGAATCTCGTGCTTGAGCCCGCGAGGAAGGTGAATCCGTCCTGCCGCGTGATAATAAAATATCCCAACTGGAGGGAAAGCTATCAGGCTACAGGATACAACCCGTCCGTCCAGAAGGATATGTTCAGCATGGTTTACGCGGGGACCGAGACGCGCCACGGCGCCCAGCAGGATCAGCATCTGCCGCGTTATCTCAGCTATTCGATGGTCCGGTATATGGAGAATGCGGCTCCCGGACGCAACGGCGGCGGATGGTTTGATCCTTTTGAATGTGACAGGATCGATACCTATCTTGAGCAGATGTATTTTACGGCCTTTTCGCGCGCGAAGGAGATTATGTTCTTCTGCTGGAGCGCGCTTTCAGGCAACAGACGCCTGGCTCCGGCCGGCATGATGCTTGAGGAGATTGACGGAATCATGTCCGGGCTTGGAGAACCGTGCGGAATTCCGGTATATATTCCGTTCAATTCGCATGGAGATGACCATCTGGAGGATTATCTCGGCATGGCCGGAATTCCGTCCGACCCGACTCCTTTCTTTCCCGAATTCTCCGAGGGCTGCAGGTCGGTTTTCGTCACGGCGGCGGCGCTCAGTGACAGAGGAATCGTCGGCAAGCTTGAGAAATTCATCCTTGCGGGCGGAAATGCCGTCGTGACGTCGGAATTCATCAAGGGGGCGCTCTCTGAATATCCTGAAATCAGCAGGCTGACAGGAATAACATTCAGCGGCCGGCGTCTTGATGCGGACGAATTTCAGGTTACGGTGAACGGACTTTACGGACGCGCCTACGTCAGGTCGGCGGAGCGGATAGGCTTCCCTCTCCTTGAGCACAGGAACAACTCCACCTGGTCAAAGCTGAACGGCGGGCACGGCGATTATCATGAGGGGATAATCCTGACCGACACCTACGGCAGGGGGCGGCTTACTGTGCTCAATCTTCCGGATATGCCGTCATCTATAAAATCACTTCCTCCCGAAGTCCTGTCCGCATTCCGCTCTGAGCTTCAGGGGGACGGCGAGGTGAGGCTCGGCGGCGGATACGGGGTCGTCCTGTTCACATACAGAGGCGGCGGTTTCGGACTGTACTGTCTTACGGAGGACGGATGCGCGCCCGTCGATTTCAGTATCTACATAAGGGGCGCCGCGTCCGCACTGGAACGAATAGGCGGCGGAAGCCAGCGGGAATTCTCTCTGACGCCTCTGTATGTCAAGCCTGAGGACGGCGGGAGCGGAAATCCTTCCGAGACCGTATTCAGCTTCCGCATGGTTCCGGGTGACTTCGTGTTCTTCCGCATAAAAAGATGATACAAAATTCCCTGTTTGTGATATATTTCATGTCATGGAAAAATTCGATTTTACGGATGTGAAGAACATAAACAGGGACTACCGCGGGTTCGTCCTCCTTTCGGTGGACAGCCTGCCGGACTACAATACAAAAGGTGTCTATCTCCGCCACAAGGAGACCGGACTTGATGTTTACCATATACTCTCCGATGACGAGGAGAATCTGTTCTCGTTCGCGTTCAGAACCCTCTCCAGGGACAGCATGGGGACTGCCCATGTGATTGAGCATTCCGTGCTGTGCGGGTCCGAGAAATTTCCGCTGCGGGAGCCTTTCACCACGCTTGACAGCCGCAGCGTCAAGACGTTCCTGAATGCGATGACTTATCCGGACAGGACGGCATATCCCGCCGCATCTCTGGTCCGCTCCGACTACTTCAACCTTATGGATGTCTATGCGGACGCGGTGTTCTTTCCGCTTCTCAGAAAGGAGACTTTTCTTCAGGAGGGGCATCGGCTTGAGCTGGACGCCGGCGGAAAGATTTCCGTGCAGGGCGTCGTCTACAACGAGATGAAAGGAAACTACTCCTCCTTCATGTCGGTGGCGATAAGCCGGATGATTGACTCCATGTATCCTGATTCCGTGTACGGATTTGACTCCGGAGGAGATCCGCTTGACATCACCTCAATGACATATAGTCATTTCCTTGATTTCCACAGGAAATTCTACAGGCCTGACAACTGTCTGCTCTTCCTTTACGGAAACATTCCGACTGCGGATCAGCTGGACTTCATCTCGGACAGATATATTCCGAGGCTGCTGAAAAAATTCGGCCCGGTCCGGGTTCCGCTTGATCCGAATCCCATGGTGGGCGCGGAGATAAGGGAGCTGCAGAGGACAGTGCGGCTTTCCGCTCCTTTCGAGGGAGAATTCACGGCTCCTGTCAGCGGCGCCACAGGAGAGATGGTGAGCGTCAGCTGGTATTCCGGAAAATCGGACATGGAGAAAGCGTATCTTTCCGAGGTCCTGTGCGGAAACGACAGCTCCCCGATGTCAATAAGGCTGCGGGAATCCGGACTTGGAGACGACCTTTCTCCGGCCTGCGGAAATTTCGGACAGGTCGTGCCGGAGAACATATTCTCGTTCGGACTCTGCGGAGTCGCAAGGGGCGACGAGACAAAGGTCCGGGATCTGATTCTGAATTCGCTCAGGGAGATTTATGATGAGGGAATCAGCCGGAAGGACATAGATTCCGCCGTGATGGGAATGGATTTCTCGCTTCGCGAGGTGACGCGGAGCTGGGGGCCGTATTCGCTCGTCCTGATGAGCAAGGTCCTGAACGGATGGAACTACGGCAACGCCCCCTCTGAATTCCTCTCGCCCGTAACGGCGTTCGAGGCCGTGAAGAAGAAAATCCGTTCGGATCCGGACTACACCCGTTCCCTGATAAAAAAGTATTTTCCTGATGATGCGGTCACTTCGTTCGTGACGGTAGTGCCCTCCGGCAGTTTTTTTGACGGAAGGAAGAGGCGGGAGGAGGAATTCATAGCGTCCGTAAGCGCCTCGCTCGACATGAAGAAGCTGCGCGGGGAGCTTGATGCGCTGCATGAATTCCAGCAGAGGCCGGAGGCCCAGTCCGAGACCGCCTGCATTCCGCATCTGAAAATAGCCGGGCTGCCGTCCGACATCGAGCAGGTGGAGACATCGGTGTCGTCCGTTCCTGTTCCAGGAGGCTCCGTCACGCTTCTGTCAAACATCGAGCCCACGAACGGAATCGTGTATGTGGATGTCCTTTTTCCGGTTGACGTGATAAGCCCGTCGCTTTTTTCGAGGCTTCCGCTTTTTGCCGGTGTTCTCACTGATCTCGGCTGGGGCGGAAAGAACTGGGCGGAATGCACGTCAGAAATGGCCTGCGTGATGGGTGACATCTCGGCGAGAATCATAGCCGGAAGTCAGGTCCCGGGTGAAGACGGATGTTCCTATGCGCCGGGAACCGATGTGAACATGAGGGACCGCTACTGGCTGTGCATATCCTGCAAATTCCTTGCGTCAATGGCGGATCAGGCGATGCCGCTCCTTTCCGAAATCATATCGGGAATGGACTTCTCGGACACGCGGCGCATGGAGGATCTGGTCTCAGAATTCAGGATGGACAGAAAGAGCAGCTTCATTGAGAACGGCGCGTATTATGCCGGGACAAGAAGCAGGATGCTGAATTCCAGGACGGCCGCGGTCTGCGAGATCATGTACGGAATTACGCAGCTTGTGCAGGCTGATGCCTATGGGACTTCCGATGTTCGCGCCCTGCTGGATGAATTCCGGGGAATATACGATTCTGTCCGGGCTGGAGGCGCGCTGCTTCATTTTACCGCTGACAGGGATTCCGCCGGAGACATGGTGTACCGAATGCATGAATTCGCTGCCAGAACGGGTCTGCGTCCTCTTGGCGTTTCTCCGGGGCATACTGCGGCTGACTATATTCCGTTCATATACCGTCCGAATGGATATGATTCTTCCGCCGCAAGGGAATCCGTGCCTGTCGACTCGCAGACCGGATATGCGGCCGCCATGTTCCGCGGTTCGTCCTGGACTTCGGCTGAATATGCGGCCGACACTGTTCTGGCCTCCTGGCTTACTCTCCATCCTCTGTGGGAGAAGGTAAGGACAACCGGCGGCGCATACGGAGGATCGGCCTGCATGGACGGAACGGAATGCGTCTGCATGATGACATCATGGCGTGATCCGGTTCCCGCAAGGACGCTTGATGTGTTCGTGGAGTCGCTGCGTGATGCCGCGGAAAGAATTTTTACTCCCGACGAGACTGAATGCGCGGTCCTGTCATGCTACAGCGACGAGCTTGTTCCGGAGAGTCCGGCCGCGCGTGGAAACCGCGGAATGAACAGGACTTTGTACGGAACGTCGCCTGAAATGGTGCGCAGGAGAATCAGGAACCTGACGGCCGTGACACCTGATGACGTCCATGCTTCCGCGGAGCGGCTTCTGCGGAGCGCGGAGGAATTCAGGCGGGAGGTCGTAATATGCGACAAATCGGCCGCATGTACTGGTAATATTCTTGAAATACCGCTATAATACACCGCTGTAAAAGGCCGGAGAATTCCCTCCGGTCTGCTGTCAGGAATCATTTTCCGGTGCCTTTCAATTTTATCTGATGGAGCTGTGTCGAGGATTATGGATAAAAGAACAAAAGAATGTATACAGATGCTGAGGGATCTTGTCTCGGATGTTCAGGGTGCGCCTTTCCCGGGCGGAGAGATAACTTCGGAGCTTTATTCAATATGGTATGAACATGCGCAGCGAGCCGCGGTCCAGTGCTTTGAATTCCTTAATGACAATTTTCCTGAGGAGCAGAAGGAGCTCACGAAATCCATAGACAAACTTTTTAAGGACTGACATTTTTTTTGTAAGGTTTCATCCTGTTCTGCCGAAAATCAATCGGAAGGTGAAATTTTTGCAGATGGACGAGTCTAAGAGAAAATTGTCATATAACAAACTCGGATTCCGGCGGCCGGCATTGAAGACAGGATTCAACTGCTGGCGCTTTTTTTTCGTCGGGAAGAACATGAGCACCGGGAACGAGCGCTCGTTTTTTATTGAATACGAGATTCTGAATCCGGGGCTTGCGGCGGCTGTCCCCGTGCTCGGATTCAAAACCGGGGCGGCGGTAAATCCATCTGACCTTCAGGCTGCGCTTGCCGGGGCGGAGACGGCCGCAGCCTCCGCAGAAAGCGTCCGTCCGTCATACTGTGTCACAAGGATAGGCATGATGGGGCCGGGCGCGCGTCAGCTTTGTTCCTATTCATCGCCTAAGAGCATAAAGGCCGGATTCAGGCCGTTTGAAATCAGCGACGGCGGCATCCGTTTCTCCACGGACTCGATTTCCGGATCAATTGACATAACCGAGAACGATGTGCTTGAGCATCCTGAATGCCTGTGTGATTCCGGAAGCGCCGCCTGGAACCTGAAGTACGAGATAGCGGGCGGTTCCTCCGAGGGCTACAGGAAAAGGGCCGCCGTCTGGATTCCTATGGGCATCCGGACGGAATTCTCAGGTTCCGTGAGCTTTAACGGCGGGGAGTATGTCGTGACTCCGCGCACGTCGTTCGGCTATGTCAGCCGATATTCCTCACGCACCGTCACCGATCCTTGGTTCCATCTTTCATCCTCGCATCTTACAAGCATAATATCGGGAAAACAGCTTTTCGGATCGGCTTTCGCCGTCCACGGGAATTTCGACGGAAGGCTTTCCCTTGTGTCCATGGTCGATGGCGAGAGCATAAAATTCACGGCCGACTCGTCAAGACGCCTGTATTCAGCCGTATGGAACTGCGTCCAGGTTCCGTCCGCATCATCCGACGACGTGGACAGGCTTCACTGGTCTGTCAGCATAAACAGCCGCCACTGGATTGTCGATGTCGATGTCTTCTGCAGCCTGAAGGATCTTTCGGCCAGAAAGCTTGAGCTGCCGGAAGGCGGACAGAAGGTCATGAGCATGGTTCAGAGCGGAACGGGAACCGGCGAGATAAAGATGTTCAGACGCCGCGGAAAAAATCTTGAGCAGATCGAGTATGCGCGCGTGAGCAAGGTTTTCTGTGAATTCGGACACAGCGAGGCTCCTGAATTCTGATTTTTACCGGAAAATCAATGTTGACCAGACTGTGATATAAATGGTATTCTGATAAAACTGATGATATTGTCAGTTTTAAAATTTATCACAGGATGGAAAATATGTCATTTATCCCTTTCTTGCAGGCAGCCGGAGGCGCGGGCAGCGCTTCGACTTCAGCATCATTTATTGGTACGCTTGTGCCATTTCTTCTTATCATAGTAATATTCTACTTCTTTTTGATCCGGCCACAGAATAAAAAGCAGAAGGAGACGGAGAAAATGCTTTCCGCCCTCAAAAAAGGCGACAGGGTTGTAACTATCGGGGGAATTCACGGAACCGTCTCATCCGTAAAGGACAAGACGGTAATAGTTAAGGTTGATGACAGCACAAAACTTGAATTCAACCGCTCCGCAATATCCTCTGTGGAGAATCCGGAGTCCGAGAAGGCCTCCAAGTCCGTGAAGGCTGATAAATCCGAAAAAAAGGATTCCGCTGAGGCAGAGAAGACAGAGGAAACTGTTCCTTCTGAGGAAAAATAATAATCCGGAGTAAATAAAATGAACAAAAGAACCAGATTTGTGATTCTTCTAGCTGTTCTTGCAATTTGTTTCGTCTTTCTCTGGCCTTCTATAAGCTGGTACTGGAGAACTCCGAAGGAAGTTCAGGCGCTTGCGTTGGGCTCAACGGAAAACATCAAGGATTTTGCTATGGAGAGGGCGGAGGAGGATGTCCGCAGTATAAAGAAGATCGCCGCGGAAGATCCTTCCGTTGTTCTCGACTCTGAATTCGCATGGATCGCAAAAGATGCCGCGAAAAAATACCGTGACCTTGACATGAAGAGGCCGTCACCGATGACAGTCACGGATGTGCTCAGGGCGTATTCCTCCGAGCAGGAATTCCGTGCCGCGGTTCAGGGAAAATATAGGGATGAGATTCTGAAGGCCAAGAATTATTATCAGAATTCCGTCAAGCTTGGTCTTGATATTTCCGGCGGAATGAATGTGATTGTAAAGGCGGATCTTGATGCGGCTCTCGCTTCCCAGGAAGATGCCGTATCCGAGGCGAATGCGGCCCAGTTCAAGGCGGAGGCTATGGCCAATGCGATTGAGAACCTTACAAGCAGGATAGACAGGTTCGGTCTTACGGAGCCTGTGATCCGCCAGCAGGGCGAGGACAGGATTTACATAGAGATTCCTGGCGCGGCGCAGGCCGATTCCCTGAACACCCTTATTATGGGAAAGGGAATCCTGAATTTCAGGCTTGTCGATATGGATGCCACGAATTCCTTTAAAATGCATTATGCATCGAACCCGACCGGGACTTTCAATGCGGCCGGAGAACTGATGGATCCTTCCGTCATACCGGATGATACGGAGGTTCTCGGATATTATGTGAAGGATGATTACGGTCTTGACGAGCGTGTTGACTGGGTTGTCGTAAAGAAGGAGATCGCGCTTGACGGAAGGCATATAAAGTCGGCCGAGGTGCGCGCGGACCAGTTCACCAATCAGCCCGAAGTCTGCTTCAATCTGGATCCGGAGGGAGCTGAGATTTTCGGAGCCTTTACCGGCGCCCATGTCGGGGACAATCTTGCCATTGTCAGTGACAACAAAATCAAGTCCAATGCGAGAATTTCAACTGCGATAACGACCGGAAGCGTCTCTCTTTCCGGCGGATTCAGCGTGGATGAGGCGGAGAGCATAAAGAAGGTCCTTCAGACCGCATGGCTTAATGTTCCTCTTTCCGTTGAAAGCCAGCAGGTTATCGGTGCGTCGCTTGGCGATCAGGCGATTGCGCAGGGTGTCAAGGCTATTGTTGTCGGTCTTGGACTCATACTTGTGTTCATGCTGATATTCTACAAGGCTTCCGGTCTCAATGCCGTCGTCGCCCAGATACTGAATCTGTACATAATGTTTTCGGTCCTGTCGGCCTTTAATCTCACGCTCACATTGCCGAGCATAGCCGGAATGATTCTTACGATAGGAATGGCCGTCGATGCCAATGTCCTTATATTCGAGCGTATAAAAGAGGAGCTGAGAGAAGGAAAGACACGGAAGGCGGCGATTGCGATGGGATTCGACAACGCTTTCTGGGCTATCATGGACTCAAACATCACGACGTTCATAGCTGCTATATTCCTTTCCCAGCTTGGAACAGGATCTATTCAGGGATTTGCAGTGTCACTGGCAATCGGTGTCGTGTCATCCGTGTTTACGGCTCTGTTTGTTTCCCGTCTTATGTTTGATTTTGACACCGATGTGCTTCATGCTAAGAAAGTTAGCATCGGATGGGGGATAAAGCAATGAGAAAGACTGTGAAATTCAGTAAATTTTTTCTTCCGGCGGTAGTAATCAGTTCCGCCGTCATAATTTCCGGCATTGCTGGATTTTTCGTCCGCGGGATAAACTTCGGACTTGATTTCAAGCCGGGTCTCATAGAGGAGGTCCGTGTCGCGCCTCCTGTCGCGGAGATGGTATATAACGGGTCCGCAAGGATAACCGTAGAGCTTTCAGCGGGACAGATGGATCTCGTCATAAGCGGTACCGGTGCCAGGAATGAGACCCGGACGTATAACTTCGCCCAGTATCAGGATGTGAGCTCATTGGCTTCCGCCGTTAATGTCTATGGTGATGTGGTCATGACTGTCAGGGACGGGAATTTTCCGACCACGAAGCTGTTTTTGAATTCGGCTGTCTCGAACCAGCTGACGGATTCAGTGCTGTTCATATACCCGGCCGGGACGTCTGACATAACCACGGATGACATAAGGCTGGCTCTCGCGTCATGCGCCGGTGTCACCGTGAAGCAGCTCGGAACCGGTGCGGATGCCGGATACCAGATCAGGATGGGAGTTTCCGCCGACGAGACGCAGGACTCCATGCAGTCGCTTGTGAACAATGCCCTGTATGAATATTTCGGCAGAGAGAAGGTCGCGGTTATAAAGACGGATTTTATCGGTTCAAGTTTCTCGAAGTCGATAGCTGGAAAGTCCATAATAATGCTGCTCTGTACGGTTCTTCTGATTTGGGGATATGCCGCGCTGCGGTTCCACTGGGATTTTGCGCTCGGTTCTGTCATAGCGCTTGTTCATGATGTGCTGATAATGATGACGTTTATTGTCTGGACGCAGATGGAATTCTCCACTACGGTTCTTGCCGCCGTCCTTACGATAATCGGTTATTCCATAAATGCGACGGTCGTCATTCTTGACAGGATACGCTATAACCTTACTTATATGAAAGGTGTCAGGAATTTCAATGAGATTCTTGACCAGTCGCTGTCCGACACGTTCACCCGTTCGGTCATTACGACCGCCACGACGCTTATAGCCGTTGTTTCCCTGTTCCTTTTCACGACAGGAAGCATAAAGGATTTCTCTCTTGCGCTTATCGTCGGTCTTATAAGCGGATTCTATTCGTCGCTGTTCATCGCGATGGGATTCATTTCCGCCTGCCGCAGAAACTGGAGGCCGGAATTCGGCGTTCATCATTCGCTTAAATCAGGAGCGGTGCTGAGGCCGCAGTCTTCCGAAGACTGACGCTTCTCCGTGTCGGATTTTAATTCCGGAAGTCAGTTTTGTCGGGCCGGCGCTTTAAAGGCGCCGGCTTTTTTTGTATATTCTCATCATGTGCAGAAAAATTATCCGGGCGGATGTCCTCGGCTTCTGCTTCGGGGTCCGCCGTGCCGTAGATCTTTCGCTGTCCGAGCTTGAGCGGTGTCCTCGCGGCACGGTCTGTTCCATAGGGCCGCTTATTCACAACAGAACTTTTCTTGAATATATGGAGGACAGGGGTCTTTCTGTCGCTTTGGATTCCGGTGCCCTGTCTTCCGGAAAGACCGCAATCATAAGGGCCCACGGAATTTCTCCTGCCGAGATGGAAAGAATTTCGCGGTCAGGCTGCCGTGTGGTTGACGCGACCTGTCCCCGTGTCAAGATGAGCCAGCATATCGTCGGAAGGGAAGCCGCGCGGGGAAAATTCATTATACTGACGGGCGACAGGAATCATGGCGAGGTGAGGAGCGTCGCGGGGTTTGCGTCCTGCGGATTTTCCGTCATACAGACGGCGGATGAGGCGGAGGAATTTTCCGTCCCGGCGGATTTCAACGGAAAATCGGTTCTCCTGAGCCAGACGACGTTCAGTCCTGATGAATTCCGGCGGATTTCGGAGATTCTGGCGGGGAAAATTCCGGATCTTGCCGTAATCAACACGATATGTCCTGCCACGGAGGAGCGTCAGGCGGCGCTTCTTAGACTCAGTTCCGTCACGGACGGTATTGTCGTTGTTGGGGGCAGGGCATCCGCAAATACGGTGAGACTTTTCAATCTGGCCCGCAGTAATGTTCCCGCCGCAGTTCATGTGGAGACCGCGGATGAGATACCGGACAGTTTTTTCGGGCTTGAGAGGGTCGGACTCACGGCAGGCGCGTCAACACCCGATTTCATAATATCGGAGGTCGAGGACAGGTTTTCCGGAATGGGCTACCGGATCGGACCGTGAAAGCCGATTGTTCCGGCGGATTATCCGGATGCGGCGCTGCCCCTGGAGCCTGACGGCGGCCTGTCAAAAAAGATATTCCATGGATATATCTTTTATTGACCAAAATACTGTTTTCGATTAATATTATGCACATTCTTTACCTGATATATTTGAACTGTATTTTTTTATTGGAGAAATAAGATGGGTCCTATAGGTGTAGTGCTTCTCGTGGCGTTTGTTGTTGTTTGTGTGCTGCTCGTTCTTCTTGTCGCAATGCAGGATGACGGACAGAGTGGAATGGGAGGAATTCTCGGAGGCCGCAGCACCGCCGCTTTCGGTTCTCATTCCGCAAGCATGCTCACAAAGACCACGTTTGTTCTTGTCGTCATGTTTTTTGTCCTGGCTTTCGGGCTTGCCCTGGTGAATAAAAAGCCTGCGGTCGAGAAGGATCTTGTCCCTTCCTCTGCCGGAACTGAAGAGGTTTCTTCCGGACAGAACGGAGACTGGTGGTCTGAAGCGGAGAGCGCCGCTCCGGAAATGGAGATGACTGACGGAGAAGCAGTGACAGCCGAATAGATATATTTGCAGGCTGCCGCCGGGCTTTCAACTGAATTTTCAGAAGAGGTTGTTATGCTTAGTAATCTGATTACCCGGAACAATGTTCTGGTTGATATGGAAAGTACTGAAAAAGATGAGGCGTTGGCGGAACTTCTTGAGGTTCTGGTCGCCGGGCAGCCGCAGATAGACCGCCGGGAGGCTCTGGAATCCCTTTGTTCCAGAGAAGATAAGATGAGCACCGCAGTGATGCCTTGTGTCGCTGTACCCCATGCGGTCTGTCCTTCCGTTAAAAAAACAGCAGTCGCCCTTGGAATATCAAGGAACGGCATTGAATTTGATCTTCCGGACTCTCCCGGATATGAGACGACTTCCGTAAATATTATATTTGAGACTCTTTTTGAGGAGAAGGAGACAGAGACTCATCTCCATCTTCTTCGGGATATCCTGTATGTCACCAGCAATCCTGAATTCCTGCCGGGAATCAGACGGGCCAAGACAGCGCAGGATGTCTGTGATCTGATATGTTCGCTTGAGGCATAGGAGGCGGTATGGCAGAAAAAGATGTTGAGACGGGTGTTATAGAGCATCTGCTTCAGGTTGAGAAGGATGCTTCCTCTCTTATAGATGAGGCTGTCAGGGAGGCTGACTCAAGAATCGCCGCGGCGAAATCCAGGTACAATTCGGAGTATAAAAGCAGATACGACGACATGGTCGGAAAGCTTGACCGTGACTATAACGCGGAAATTCAGGAACTGAAGGACAGCCATAAAAAACTGCTTGAGGATTATGAGGCTGAAATGCGGAGCAGTCCGCGCCATCAGGAGGAATTCAATAAACTTCTTGATAAGCTTCTTTTTGAGGCGGTGTGAGGGCCTTGTTATGGATAAGACTGGCGCTGAATGTTTCGTTTATGCTAAGGCCTGCGGTCTGCTTGCAAAATCCTTCACCGGCTCAAGGGCGGCGGCGCTTTTTGATGCGAGGAGTCTTTCCGAGCTTTGGACGCTGCTTTTCAGGACGCAGGCACCGCTCGTGCCGGAGGTTATGCTTGCAGGTCAGATAGAAAGAGCCGCCTTCTCGTCTTTTATAGGTGACTATACGAGCTTCGTGGAACAGTTCGACAGGCCGGACGGAATACTCACCGAACAGTTGCGCATGTATGAGGTCGAGGATTTGAAGGAGGTCGGTGCCGCCCTGTGTTCCGGCGAGCAGGAATGCCCCCCCCTTATTGAGCTTGGAAAATTCACCACACTCGACTTTTCAAAATGGCCGGACATAAAGAGGATAACGGAGAATTCTCCATATTCCTGGTATGATTCCGTTCCTGGGGCGCATGAGCAGCAGAAAACCGAATTCCGCCTTGATGTCCAGACCGTGCGTGCGATCTGGAATGCGGCGAACTGTGTCCGCGGAGATGGAAGCGGGGCGCTGGTCTCCCTTTACCGTGATGAATATGTCATGAAGAACATAGTCTGGGCGCTGAGGCTGAGAATCAATTACCAGATGTCAGATGACGAGATCCTCTCCAGGCTTTTTTTCGTGACCGGGACAAGGGCGGCCGCCAAGGATCCGCTTGCGGGGCCTGCAGTTCAGCTGCTGTCGAGGAAGACTGATCTTTATGATGAATGGCGTGACTGGAAGTACGCCGAATTTCTGAACCCTCATGAGGAGGGCAGCATCTGGTCCGTCGATCCGGTGTGGATAGAAAGAATGTCCCGGATACGGCAGAACAGGACGGCCGGGAAAATATTCCGTCAATATCCTATGACAACCGCGGCGCTGATCGCCTGGTTCAAGATGAAGTCATTCGAGTTGAGCTGTATCAGGACTGCGGTGGAGAGTCTCAGGCTGAATGTTCCCGGCGGAGAGGCGATGGAGGCCGTCGGTGTCTCATGAGCCTTCCTTCGTTTTCGGGCGAATGAATTTGACGTGGATTTTATAGGGGATAAGAATGGCTAGAACAGCGGAAATGAAATTGATAGAGCTGATGGTTCTGAAGCAGGATATAAACCGTGTGATTGAATATATCGGCAGAAAAGGCTCGTTCCAGTTTCAGTCGGGAATGGACCGCGGAAAGGAGAACGGCGGCTCACGTGAAAAATCGCTTCCTGATATTGACGGTGAATTTTTCGACAGGCTTCAGAAGATAGCTTCGTCTCTTGGAATTCCGGACAGGGATTCCGACCTGAGCACATCATCGCTTCCGACTGATGATGACCGGACTGAGGCCGGGAAACTGCTCTGCGCCTATGATGCCCTCAGCGGAAGAATGGATGAGGCTGTCTCCCGGTCAAAGAAGGTGAACGATGCATATAAGGAGGCGCTCGCGTTCTCGAACCTTCAGGTGCCTTATTCCGAGCTGGAGCATCTTTCCTTTATCTCGCTTAAAATAGGAAAAATCGCCGCGGAGAATTTCGAGCCGCTCCGGGATGCTCTGTGCGACAATGCTGTCGTTGTTCCTCTTGGAGACGACAGGACACATATACTCGTGGCGACGTCGAAGCGGGGCCGTTTCGCCCTTGAGACTCAGCTGAAGAATGTGGGCTTTGTGAACATGGAGATTCCCTCTGATTTCAAGGGAGTGCCCGCTGATGTGCTTGACGGCCTGAAAAAACAGAAAAAGGAGACAGATGCGCACCTTGATGAGCTTGAGGCCGAACGCAGGAATTTCGCTGACACCCATACGGAGATTATCCACCGTCTGCTCGGATGTTTCTCCATAGGAATGCAGGTCGCCGCAATAGAAGGCGGACTTCAGTCAACGGGGCAGGTTTACAGAATTACAGGCTGGATTCCGTCGTCGGAGACTGATTCGTATATGAAGGAGCTTGATGAGCTTACCGAAAGCCGTATCGCCATCCGTGAATACAGTCCCTATGAGGTGCCGTCTGTGCTGTCCGGAAAGGAGCAGGTGCCGGTGAAGCTGAACCACGGAAAATTCATATCAAGCTTCGAGCGCATGATTTTCAGTTACGGCTCACCCGTCTACGGCACCATAGATCCGACGCCTTTTGTCGCAGTTTTCTTTACGCTTCTTTTCGGGATAATGTTCGGGGACTGCGGTCAGGGTCTGGTATTCCTTGTGGCCGGAATCCTGATGGCGAGGAAGGTGATAAAGGTGGGAGGATGGAACAAATTCGCTCCTATTTTTATCGCCATAGGAATCTCCAGCACGCTGATGGGGCTGCTTACCGGTGAATTCTTCTCGAACGAGACCCTTCTGGAGCCGTTCGCGCTGCGTGTGACAGGATTTTTCGGAGCTCCACATGCGCCGATTCTGAAGCTTATGCCGTCCTCCGATCCGTCGTCGATAAAGGCGATGTTCGGAATTTTCGGTGTGGCCGTCGCGATCGGTTTTGTGATAAACACAATCGGTCTTGTCATAAACATTGTGAACAGCATAATACTCAAGAAGTATGCGGAGGCATTTTTCGGAAAGAACGGACTTGCCGGCGCGCTTTTCTTCTGGTATGTGGTCGTGATGGTTCTGCGGATGGTCCTTTTCGGACACAGCATCGCGGTTTATGACTGGATTGTGATAGGAGTGACGCTTTTCTTTGCGGCTTTCGCTTCGCCGTTCGAAAGGCTTGTCTCTGGCGAGCGTCCTCTTATCGAGAACGGTGTCGGTTCATATATAATATCGGGACTTGTCGAGCTGATAGAGGTCATTTCGACATATCTGTCGAATACCGTGAGCTTTATCCGCGTCGGGGCTTTCGCCCTTTCTCATGCGGTGCTTGATTTCCTCATCCTTACGCTGACGCAGCTTTGCGGAGGAGTCGGCGGCATTCTGGTGCTTGTCGCCGGAAATGTGATAATCGTGGTTCTTGAGGGTATGATAGTCGCTATTCAGGTGATAAGACTCCAGTATTATGAATTCTTCTCCAAGTTCTTTCATGAGACCGGAAGGGAATTCAGGCCATTTAAATTTGAATATAAAAACAAAATTTGAAATAGTGAGGTGAAATGACTATGAACAGAAAAATTTTGGCGGTTGCCGCGATTCTCGCATGTTTCTCGGTCACGGCGCTGACGGCGCAGACAGCTTCCGCGTCTGCTGAGACAACGGCGCAGGAGTCTTCATCCGGTTCAGGTGTGAAATATATCGCCGCGGCCCTTGCGGTCGGACTTGCCTGTATCGGAGGCGGAATGGCTGTAGGTAAGATCGGTTCCGCGGCCATGGGCGCCATGAGCGAGAATCCGGAGCTTTCCGGAAAGGCTCTTCCTTTTGTCGGACTGGCCGAGGGTATCTGTCTTTGGGGTATGCTTGTCGGTGTCCTTATACTTATTCTGTAGCGGGATTCCGGCTTGAAATTTTATATTATCGGTGCCAGAGAGATTGTCCTCGCATTCCGGCTGACCGGTGTGGAGGGGACTGTCGCCGAGAACCGTCAGGAGGTGCTGGACGCGTTCAACCGTGTCACGGGAAAGGGCGGAACGGCGGCTGTTCCTTCTGGAGAAATTCCCCGTGTCCTCATTCTTACAGAGGATGCGGCCGATCAGATTCAGGATGAGGAGATAGAATGGCAGAAGACAGGAAAGTTTCCTCTGATTGTTGAGGTTCCCGGACTTCAGGGGCATCTTGCCGGCCGGAAGTCGCTTTCCGATTCAATCAGGGAAGCTGTCGGTGTGAATGTGTAGCCGTTTCGGACATAAGGCAGTCCGCACGGCTTTTGGCTGATTATATTGAGGATGAATCTTTATGGAAGAGCTTAGGTCAACAGAGATTCTTGACAGGGAGATACAGAGTGACGCGCGCAGAAAGGCGGAGCAGATTCTCAGAAAAGCGGAAATATCCTGTGACGGGATTCTGAATTCCGTCGGCAAGGATATAGAGAAGGCGGAGGCGGAGAAAAGAAAATTCTACAGTCAGAAGCTTTCCGCATTCAAAAAGGATCTGGATGCGTCTGTTCCTCTTGAAAAGGAGCGTTTCGAGGTTTTCTTTGTCCAGAATTCGCTTAATGAAAGCATGAATGAATATCTGAAGTCTCTTCCGGAGGAAAAAAGGCTGGAGCTCGCGATGTCAGGTATCGACCGTTGGGCCGACAGCATGAGCGGCAGAAAATTCAACGCCTACGTCTACGGTTTCGGTATGGAAAAGGCCATGACCGCGCTTCGTGCCAGGTTCGGGGATGATGTCGTGTCATGTTCGGAGACAAAATTCGACGGGATTGTGCTTGAGGACGGCTGCGGACTGGAGCTGAAGGAGGGAATCATTCTGGAGTCCGATGACAGGCAGTTCAGATGCCGGCTTACGGTCCCGGAGGTTCTTTCCAGGATTCTTGATGTGAACAGAAAGGAACTGTCCGACGCTTTGTTCGGCGGGAGTCATGACTGATGATAGAGGGAAAGATAACACGGATCTCAGGCCCCATAGTTTACGCCGAGGGACTTGACGGCTGCGGTCTTTATGATGTGGTCGATGTAGGAGAAAAACGTCTCATTGGTGAGATTATACGTCAGAACAGGGGCAACGCGACTATTCAGGTGTATGAGGAGGACACGGGTATGCATATCGGCGAGAAGGTCGTATGCAGCCAGAGGCCTCTGTCGCTGCGTCTCGGCCCCGGTCTTGTAGGAAACATATATGACGGAATTCAGCGTCCGCTCGCGTCGATGTTTGAGGACGGAGGATCCTTCCTTCTTCCGGGACAGAGAACCGAGCCGCTTGACACAAAAAAAATATGGCGTTTCGAGGCCGCGCCGAATATTGCCGCCGGTTCTCCTGTCGCGCCCGGACTTCCTCTCGGCACGGTGAAGGAGACCGAGTCTGTTGTCCAGACGATAATGGTTCCGCCGCAGATCCGCGGCCGTGTCCTGAGCACTTTCAGCGGAAGCGGCGACTACACAGTGGATGATGTGATAGGAACCACCGAATTCGGTGAGGAGATCCGTCTTGCCCAGTATTGGCCTGTGCGAAAGCCCCGTCCCTATGCGAAGAAACTTGCCGTATCGGAACCTCTTGTGACCGGGCTCCGTGTAATCGACGTGTTCTTTCCTCTCAGCAAGGGAGGCACGGCCGCAATTCCTGGCGGATTCGGAACCGGCAAGACGATGACCCAGCATGCTGTGGCGAAATGGTGCGATGCGGATCTTATCGTGTACATAGGATGCGGTGAGCGCGGAAACGAGATGACTGAGGTTCTGTCGGAATTTCCTGAGCTGATAGATCCGAGAACAGGCCGTTCCATAATGGAGAGGACAATCCTCATCGCGAACACATCGAATATGCCTGTCGCGGCGCGCGAGGTTTCGTTGTATTCCGGCGTGACCCTTGCGGAATATTTCAGGGATATGGGAATGACTGTCGCTATAATGGCGGACTCGACGAGCCGCTGGGCGGAGGCGCTCCGTGAGCTTTCGGGCCGTATGGAGGAGATGCCGGCGGAAGAGGGTTTTCCGGCCTATCTGCCGACTCGTCTGGCTTCCTTTTATGAGCGCGCCGGCCGTGTGACGTCACTTTCACAGAGGGAAGGTTCCGTCTCGATTATCGGCGCCGTGTCTCCTCCGGGAGGCGATTTCTCCGAGCCTGTCACTCAGCATACAAAGAGATTCATCCGTTGCTTCTGGGCTCTCGACCGTGAGCTTGCGAACGCAAGGCATTATCCTGCGATCGGGTGGATAGACTCGTATTCAGAATATGCGGACGAGATAAAGGACTGGTGGGAGCTCCATAATCCGCTCTGGTCTTCTCTCCGCCAGGAGGCGCTTGATCTGCTTAAGGATGAGCAGCGCCTGCAGCAGATTGTCCGCCTTATAGGACCTGATGCCCTTCCTGATTCCGAGCGGCTTATCCTGAAGGTCGCGGAGATGATAAAGAACGGATTCCTTCAGCAGAATGCGTTTGATGACATCGACAAATACTGCTCGTCTGAGAAGCAGATTCTGATTCTTGAGCTTATGATGGAATTCTACAGGCGCGCGCTTGCGGTAATAAAGAACGGCGCGCTTCTTCCTAAGGTCGTCTCGCTTCCTGTCTGCGAGGAGCTTGTCAGAATAAAGACGGCTTACAGAAATGATGAGATTGATAAAATTCAGGAAGTGCGCGGGCATCTGGACAGTCAGCTCGGCGAGCTTGAGAGATTGTATATAAAGGCGGCGGCAGTATGAGAGGAGTTGAATACCGTGGTGTGACATCTGTTGACGGACCTATTGTTGTCCTGAAACGGACGGAGAATGTATTTTTCGGCGAGACGGTCAGTGTCAGAGACCGTTCCGGGGAAAGACGGACAGGCCGCATAGTCGATATTTCGGACAAGGCGGTAGTCGTTCAGATATTCGGAAACACGACCGGTCTTGACATAGATGATTCCACGTTTGAATTTCTTGACCAGCCGCTTGAGCTCCGGGTTGGAGAAGGGCTTCTCGGAAGAATATTCAACGGTCTTGGAGAGCCTGTGGACGGTTATCCCCCGATAATCTCTTCCGAAAAGCTGAATGTGAACGGAAATCCGATAAATCCCTATGCGCGTATCTATCCCCGCGACTTCATACAGACCGGAGTCTCGGCGATAGACGGAATGAATTCCCTTGTCCGCGGACAGAAGCTTCCTATTTTCTCCGGAAACGGACTTCCTCACAACAGGCTGGCCGCGCAGATTATCCGTCAGGCCAAGCTCCGCAGCAGCGACGAGCAGTTTGTGATGGTTTTTGCCGGAATGGGAATAAAATATGACGTGGCGAAATTCTTCACGGACACTTTCGAGGAGTCTGGAGTTCTGTCCAAGGTCGTCATGTTCCAGTCGCTTGCGGATGCGCCTTCAATCGAGCGTATAATCACTCCGCGCTGCGCGCTTACCGCCGCGGAATATCTTGCCTTCACGAAGGGAATGCATGTCCTTGTCGTGATGACCGATATGACCAACTACTGCGAGGCTCTGCGTGAGATTTCCACGACCCGCGGTGAGGTTCCGGGCCGCAAGGGGTATCCCGGCTATCTTTATTCTGATCTTGCTGAGCTTTATGAGCGTGCCGGAAAAATCAAGGGATCGGAGGGATCCATCACCCAGATTCCGATTCTCACCATGCCGAATGACGATATAAGCCACCCGATTCCTGATCTTACCGGATATATCACCGAGGGACAGATAGTTCTTGACAGGGAGATGTCCCAGAAAGGACTCTATCCGCCTGTTTCCGGACTTCCTAGCCTCTCACGCCTTATGAAGGACGGAATAGGAGCTGACATGACCCGTGAGGATCATGCGGACGTGTCAAGCCAGCTTTTTGCGGCCTACTCAAAAGTGAAGTCAATCCGCAATCTGGCCGCCATAATAGGCGAGGAGGAGCTTTCTCCGCTTGACAGACAGTATCTGAGATTCGGCCAGAGGCTGGAGAATGAATTCTTCGCGCAGGACGAATATGAGGACAGGACTATAGAGCAGACGCTTGACATAGGCTGGAAAATTCTTTCGGTTCTTCCGCGGGAAGAGCTTGTCCGCATAAAACCGGCATTTATAGACAAATATATGCCTTCCGGAGAATAAAATTGGCAAAACTGAATATCGCGCCGACAAAATCAAATCTTCTTGCCATGAAGGAACAGCTTGCGGTCTCGACAGGCGGCTATGAGCTTCTGGAGGAGAAGCGTGAGATTCTTGTCCGGGAACTGATGCATCTGGTCGAGAAGGTAAAGCTGCTTGAGCGGGACATTGACCGGCTGACGGGAGAAGCCTATGCCGCATTCAGGCGTATGCTTATGGCCGACGGTTCGGATCAGATTGAGCGGATTTCCCATGCCGTGCATTATGACTTCAACATAAGGGAGAAGAAGGTGACAATCGGCGGTATGCAGTTTTCTTCCATAGATGTGGAGCTTCCCCAGAAGGAGCTGTTCTATTCGTTCATAGGAACATACGCGAATACGGACGCCACAATCGTCAAATTCTTCGAGCTGCTTTCGCTTCTTACGCAGATGGCGTCTGTCAGGACGATAGTATGGCGGCTTGCGGATGAGGTGAAGAAGACGCAGCGCCGGGTGAATGCGCTGGACAAGATGATAATACCTCAGACGGTCGAGACGAAGAACTATATAGAGGGAGTGCTTGAGGAGCGGGAGCGCGAGAATGTCTTCGTTCTCAAGGCTCTGAAAAAACGCAGCCTCAACAGGGAAAACTGATTTTGGCGGGGATGCCGGAATTCCGGGAATCAGTCAGCCTCTCATCCGAAAGGGGCTAAGGACAGTCAGATTATGGGAAAAAATTTTTTCAGAAAAATTCTTGTTGCCGTGAACGGATCTCAGTCATCGATTCATGCCGCCATGTATGCGGTCATGATGGCGAGAACTTACAATACTGCCTTGAAGTCCGTTTATGTGGTTGATTCGGCCACCATAAAATATCTTGCGATGAACCGTTTTCTTGTGAACGACGAGAAGGAGGATTTTGAGCAGAAGCTCCGGGAGGACGGAAAGCATTATCTGAGTTATGTGGAGATGCTTGCATCCTCAAAAGGGGTGAAGATGGAGAAGGAGCTGAGAAGCGGAGGTGTCTTCACCGAGATTATAAAGGCTGCCGATGAGTATTCCGCGGATCTGATTCTTCTGGGCGGAAACGAGCGTGAGCCGGGGCGGTCGGATGTCAAGCGCAATGTCCTTTCCTCAGCCCAGAGCGAGGTTCTTGCGAATTCGAAGTGTCCGGTTCTCATTGTCCAGAAGCCGAAGATAGAAGAGCTTTTCAAGATTTTTTAGGCTTCTTGTATGGATGATTTTTACAGGACGCTGGGAGTGCGTCCGGGGGCGACTCTGGCGGAGATAAAGCGTGCCTACCGTGAGAAAGCCAAGGTTCTCCATCCGGATCTGTCCGGCGATGTGTCCCGGAGCGATGAATTCGCGAGGGTCGTCCAGGCCTACCGTGTCCTTTCCGATGCCAGACAGCGTTCGATTTTTGACGAGTCATTTTTTGTAAGAGCCAGAAGAAACGGTCCGGCAGGAAAATCCTTTGACTACAGGACATGGCTTCTTGGCCGTGATGATGACGAGAGCCGCTCGAAGCTTATCTTTTATGACCTTATGCATCAGCGTGAGGATGAGGCGGTCGCTGAATTCAAGCGGATGCAGATGTCACGATCCGGATTTTCCCTGAAAAAGTGGTTCACCCGCGAGGACTTCATGGATTACGGTTACATTCTCGCCGAGGAGCTTGTCATACGCGGAGAGTATTACGATGCGGTCATTCTTCTGGAGCAGATTGTCGCCATGGAGAAGACGTTCCATTATTTCAAGCTGTTCTTTCCCGAGGTGATGGATTTCTCGCTCAATATTTTCCGCCGCAACATAGAGGGAGCCGTAAGCGACGAGCTTGCCATAGATGTCTGGGAGCGTGCGCTTGAGTTCGGCTTTTCTCCGTCTGATGACGCGTTTTTTCTCCGCCGTATGGCTGAGGCGTACCGCCGGATCGGTGACTCAAGGACGGCCGATATATGTCTGTCTGAGGCCGACAGGCTCGCTCCGGAGCAATGAGTGTCCGTATGTGATGACATAACCTGCTTCATGTGGTAATATGGTTCCATGAGTAGAAAACTGCACAATATCCTTATTACAGGCGGAGCCGGATTCATCGGCTCCAATTTCATCCATTATCTGTTCGGAATGTCCTCCTCGGAGGGAAATCTTTTTGGCGACGCTGACTTTGCAGGAAACGTCGTGAATGTTGACTGCCTCACCTACGCCGGAAATCTTGAGAGCCTGGCCGACGTGGAGAAGGAATTCGGAGGAAAACGCTATTTCTTCGAGAAGGCCGACATCTGCGACAGGGCGGAAATCGAGAGAATTTTCAGGCAGTATGACATCGACACCGTTATTCATTTTGCCGCGGAAAGCCACGTTGACCGTTCCATTCTGGGACCCGAGGCTTTCATGAGAACCAACGTGATGGGAACATTCACGCTGCTTGATGTCGCGCGCGGTTTCTGGAAAAAGGACGACGGCTCCATCCGCGACGACGTGCTCTTCCATCACATTTCGACCGATGAGGTGTACGGCTCTCTAGGTCCGGACGGATATTTCCGCGAGGACACTCCGTATGATCCGCGCAGCCCTTATTCATCCTCAAAGGCAAGCTCCGACCATATCGTGATGGCATATTTCCACACCTACGGTCTTCCGATAACGCTTTCCAACTGCACTAACAACTACGGCCCGTACCAGTTCCCGGAGAAGCTTCTTCCGCTCATGATTTCAAACATCCGCGACGGAAAGAATCTTCCTGTCTACGGAAAAGGCGACAACATCCGTGACTGGATTTACGTCGAGGACCACAACCGCGCCGTCTGGCTGATTGCGAGGAACGGAGCGGCCGGCGAGAAATACAACATCGGCGGCGAGAACGAGTGGCAGAACATAAAGCTGCTGCACAAGGTGATTGAGCTTACTGCGGCTGAGCTCGGAAAGAATCCGGAGGACGTGGAGAAGACGATAACCTATGTCAAGGACAGGCCTGGACACGACAAGCGTTATGCGATCGACTGCACGAAAATCAAGACAAAGCTCGGTTGGGAAAGGAAGATGACGTTCGAGCAGGGCCTGAAGGCTACCGTGCACTGGTATCTGAACAATCCGGAATGGATAAACAACATCCTGAACGGAAGCTACAAGAACTGGATTGAGAAGAACTATACGGAGATGGGAAGGTAGAACATGAAGGGAATTATTCTTGCCGGAGGTTCCGGAACAAGGCTTTATCCTATAACAAGGGCGGTCTCAAAGCAGATTCTGCCTCTATATGACAAGCCGATGATTTATTATCCGCTTTCATGCCTGATGCTGGCCGGAATCCGCGAGGTTCTGATTATCTCCACGCCGAGGGACATTTCATGTTTCAGGGAACTTTTCGGCGACGGCTCATGGCTCGGAATGAGGTTCGAGTATGCGGTTCAGGAAAAGCCGCGCGGACTTGCCGACGCGTTTATAATAGGAAGGGAATTCATCGGAAGTGATTCTGTCGCCCTTGTCCTTGGCGACAATATTTTTTACGGTCAGAGCTTCACGTCAACATTGAGAAGGGCGCGCGGGATCGTGGAGGACGGAAAGGGCAGCGTGATTTTCGGCTATCTCGTGAAGGATCCGGCCGCCTACGGAGTCGTTGAATTTGACGCGTCCGGAAAGGTTCTTGGAATAGAGGAGAAGCCTTCCGCTCCAAAGTCGAACTATGCGGTTCCGGGGCTTTATTTCTATTCAAATGATGTCGTTGCCATAGCTGCAGACGTGAAGCCGAGCGCGCGAGGCGAGATAGAGATTACTTCGATAAACAACGAGTATCTGAAGCGCGGTGAGCTTTCCGTCGAGCTTCTTGGGCGCGGAATGGCGTGGCTTGACACGGGAACTTATGACGGACTTCTTGAGGCGAGCAACTTCATCGCGACAATCCAGAAGCGTCAGGGAATGTATGTGAGCTGCATCGAGGAGATTGCCTTCCGCAACGGCTGGCTGGACAGGGATGCGCTTCTGAAAATGGCGGCATCATACAAGACCGACTACGGAAGATACCTGGAGTATATCGCGAACAGCTGACGGAAGAATTTATTTGAGGTGAAAATATGGCGTTTGAATTCAGGCAGTGCGAGAAGGCCGGGCTGAAATTCGCGGGGCTTTACGAGATTCAGCCGAAAATTTTCGGTGACAGCCGCGGATATTTTATGGAGACCTACAGCGAGAGGGATTTTTTTGCGGCCGGGCTTACAAACAGGTTCGTTCAGGACAACCAGTCAAGCTCGTCGCGCGGAGTTCTGCGCGGGCTGCATTTTCAGACCGCGCATCCGCAGGGAAAGCTGGTGCGCGCGCTTTCGGGAAAAGTCTACGATGTGGCTGTCGATCTGCGGAACAGCAGCGCGACGTTCGGAAAATATTACGGCGTGGTTCTTGATTCGGAAAAGCAGAACCAGTTCTATATTCCGGAGGGATTCGCGCACGGATTCTATGTCCTGTCGGACAGCGCGGTGTTCGCATACAAGTGCACGGATTTCTATGATCCCAAGGGCGAGGGCGGGCTTATGTGGAATGACTCTTCAATCGGTATAGACTGGAATGCCGTCGCTCCGGATGTTGAGCCTGTTCTCTCCGAAAAGGACGGAAGGCATCCCGATTTTGACCCGGCCGGAAGATACTTTGACCTGAACGGACACTGGATCGGTTGATATTCGTTGCTATTGACGGCTGAAAACATAACCGTTAAAATCCTGCGGTATGTTTGATGTTAAGGATTCCGATTTTTTCGAGCTTGAGGATGAGGCCTTTGATACGATTGTAGAGAATGACATTTCCTTTTCGGGCAATGTCAGGGTAAGGAAGCCGTTCATGATACGGGGAATTGTGAACGGCCGCATTGATGCCGTAAGCGATCTTGTGATTGATACGGGCGCTTCGGTGAGTGCGGAGATAAGCGCATCGAGAGTTCTTATAAAAGGCAGCGTCCATGGAAACATAACCGGCGCCGATCTTGTTTTTGTCACTTCCTCCGGCTCGCTTGACGGAGATATTGTCACCAGAAAGGTTGTGCTTGAGCCTGGATGTGTGTTTACCGGAAGATGCTCCATGCTTACGGACGGAAACGGCAATGAGAAATAGAGTTTTTTTTGTATTTTGTCTTTTTTTATCAGGTTTTCCAGTTTTTTCCCAGACTGCGGTAAAACAGGATGCGCTGGTTCTTTATCATAACGGAAAGTACAGGGAGGCTATTCTTGTCTGTGAGGACGAGCTTAAGGAAAATCCGAACAGAATTGAATCTTATGTCGTTATGTGCTGGTCGCTCGTCAAGAACAGGCAGTATGCCGAGGCGGAGCAGCGCGCGGCTGACGGTCTTGCGGTCAGTCCCTATGATCTGCGCCTGATTGAGATTCTTGGCGAGGCGAGGTATTATCTCGGAAAGAACAACAGCGCGATGGAGCAGTTCCAGCAGTATGTCGCCAGCGCTCCTGAGAGCAGCGCAAGGATGGGGTCAGCCTACTATTATATGGGCGAGATTTATATACGGCAGGCGCGGTATCAGCATGCGGACATAGCACTTTCCGCCGCCGTCAGGAAGGAGCCTCTTCTTGATAGCTGGTGGGTTCGGCTAGGATATGCGCGCGAGATGGCCGGGAATTATTTCGAGGCGGTTGAGGCCTATGATGAGGCTCTCCGTCTGAATTCGTCGTCCGTGTATGCCAGAACCGGACGCGAGCGTGCGAATTCCAAGCTCCAGTAGAAAATCAGATTGAGAAGAATACGTATAATCACATTGGGCTGCCGCCTGAATCAGATTGAGAGCGAGGCTGCGGCCGAGGCTTTCTCCGGAGACGGATTCATGCCTGATTTGTCGCAAATTTCCTCGGAAACGGCTGAGGATGCGGCTGTTCCCCTGTGCATAATAAACACCTGCACCGTGACAGGAAAGGCGGAGCAGAAGGCGAGACGTCTGATACGGCTGGCGCTCCGTAAATATCCGCGGTCCGCAGTTCTGGTGACCGGCTGCTACGCCCAGCTCCGTGCGGATGAGATTGCCGCGATTGACGGCAGGATTTCAGTTCTGGGCGGTCAGATAAAAAGCCGGATAGCGGATGTTCCTCAGCTGCTCTCTGAATGTCTTGCCGCGGCGGAATGGGAGCCTGAGAGCTTCTCTTCTCTTCTTACGTCCCGGATTTCATCTCCTGCGCAGCGCAGACCCGGAATTCCTGAGAATTCCTTTCGTCTTGCGGCCACGTCATTTGCCGCACATTCGCGGGCCTCCCTGAAAATTCAGGACGGATGCAACAGCAGCTGCTCATACTGTGCGATTCATGCAGCGCGGGGAAAAAGCACGTCGCTTGATGTCGTCTCGGCGGTGGAGAGGGTAAGGGAGCTTGAGGCGGCAGGAAATGTCGAGGTCGTGCTTACCTCCGTGAACATTGCCCAGTACAGGGGAGCGTATGATGGAGGAACGATAGGTTTTTCCGGACTTCTGCGTATCCTTCTTGACAGCACGGAGCGGATAAAATTCAGAATTTCAAGTATTTACCCTGAGGTTGTGGATGACGAATTCTGCTCGGTCATAGCTGACGGACGGGTAAGACCGCATTTCCATATTTCCGTTCAGAGCGGCAGCGATTCGGTTCTTGACGCCATGAACAGGACGTACAGGGCTTCGGATGTCTCGCTTGCATGTGGAAAGCTTGCCGCCGCAAAGGAGAGGCCGTTCCTTGCCTGCGACATAATAACGGGTTTTCCGGGCGAGACGGAGGAGGATTTCCGCCGGACTATGGAGCTTTGCCGGGATTCAGGCTTCGTCTGGGTCCACGCCTTTCCTTTTTCCGCACGTCCGGGAACTCCAGCCGCCCTGATGAGGAACAGGATTCCGCAGTCTGTGGCGGGCC
>ERZ808286.354-NODE-354-length-32352-cov-5.854414_pt1 | contig 32352 bp, 25 predicted proteins | sample MGYA00521276_ERZ808286 | MGnify/ENA primary metagenome ERZ808286 (study PRJEB31516, sample SAMN03275607) | gut metagenome | biome: mammalia-associated habitat; material: feces | host: Papio cynocephalus | place: Kenya | collected 2012-08-01 ... | reverse complement strand
GTAACCAAAATTTCGGTAGGCTGCTCATTTTTTTTATTCTGCGGATTTTAGGATATAAGATACTTCCAACTCTGAATTAGGATCTACATCAAACGAGAAGTTACCATCTAAATCAGACACGCATCCATTGGAATGTCCTTTTTCCTTGATTGTAGCACCAATGATAGGCTCTCCGTTTGAATCGAAGACGCATCCTGACACATGGCGTTTCTGTCCCAGAACAGGAGATGCTGTTCTAGTTGTTCCTTGGGAAGTATTTTTCTTCTGCGACAGGATAATGTTCTTGCCTTTTATCTCATAGTTCACGTTTTGCCCTGCAATGATTTGTTCCACTGCATATGCTAGATTGGTAGCTTTCACACTCACCTTCTTTGCAAGATTGAGATCAGAAGACACATAAACAAAAGAGTATCCACTCTGCTGCTTGAGTATAGTCATAGCCTTCCTTACTGACACGTTTTGGATGTTAACATTGACGGACTGTGCAAACATCGTCAGATTGGTAGAAAAGGCTAACGACAAAAGGATAGCTTTCTTTAAGTTCATAATAAATAATAATTAATGTTATTAAACTTTTTGTTAGTTGTCTGTCTGAGGATAATGCTGTAACTTTGCACCATCCTCTTTTAGTAACGTTTTGCGGCGTTTACAGAATAAGGATATTGTGAGCAGGAAGATGTAGGCTATCTTTCTGCTTTTTTTATCTTTATTCGATTCTAACTATCACGCATTAGGGTTGGCTCTAATTTTTATCATATTCATAAGACTTTGTTTGTTAATTATAATATATTGTTGGTTTCTAATAAATAGTAACCATTCTTCCTTGTAAGCGATAATGCAATTTGCCCGTCGCAGCTAAAGCATCCAATACTTCTCGAAGACTTTGTTCCTGCCTTACGAAATCACCATTGAAACGATACTTACCAATAGATTGGCTAGCAATCTGCACCTTCACATTGTAACTGCGCTCTATGCGTTTGGCTATCTCATCCAAAGTGGCATCATTGAAGATAATAAGTCCATTAGCCCATTGACTAATCGTATTCACATCGCAAGTCTCGGTCGTCATTTTACCTGTTTTCTTGTTCAATACTATCTTTTGACCAGGAACCATCATCTGCGACTTGTTTACTTGCAATAAGTTGTCTAGTTTTACACACCCCTGCTCTAGCATTACTTCAGCCTCATCATCATTTGGATAATCTCGGAAGTTGAACTTAGTACCAAGTACATTGACTCTCATTACTTGAGAATTGACACTAAAAGGAAGTGTCTCATTATGCTTCACTTCGAAATAACCTTCACCTTTGATAGTCACCTTTCTGTCACCAAGCCCATACCCCTGAGAATAAGAAAGTTGCGAGCCTGAATTAAGCCAGATCACAGTACCATCAGGCAATAAAGCCTTGGTACGGGAGCCATTAGGTGCCTCAACCACGATATCGGCAAATGAATCTTTCACATGATTCGCTCCCTGTTGGTAAGCAAAGAAAGTCATTGCAATCACGATACCCAATATTGCAGCATAACTCAACCACTTTCTCCAAAGATATTGATGATCGTTTTGTTGAGTACACTCCGCTTCAGCCACATTTTGCAAAAACATTTGGAAAGCTTCATCTTTATTATATTTCTCCAGATGAGCAGAATCAACAGCCGAAAACCAAATTTCCTGCTTTTCTTGGAAATATTTCTCGTTTTCAGGAGAACTACTTATCCACGCTCGCAATTCTGCGAGTGACCTTTCATCCATCTCTCCGCAAAGCAGCTGGATTATCAAATCATCTATATGGTCATTTGCTTGTTTCATTTTATACATTTATATAAGTGAGACAAAAAAAAGAAAACCTAGGGTAGTCAATTATTTATAAAAATGAAGAAAATTGCCAATAAATATTTATGTAGGTCGGTTTGCAACAAAGCCAAAGCATTCTTCATATGGAATTTTACAGTATTGACCGAGATGCCCAACACTTCAGCTATCTCTTGGTTTTTCTTACCTTCAAATCGACTTAAACGAAATACTTGCTGGCATTTTTCAGGCAGTCGGTCAATGGCATCCATTATTTCATTTTCCAATTCATCGGTCAATAGCCGTCCTAGAGGATAGTCGTCACTTTGGATATATCTCATAATCGGCAAATCGGTCACACTACCTTTTTCCAACACCAATTCACGTTGCTGAACCTGTGCATGAAGATAATTAAGACAACGGTTACGCACACTCTGCGCCAAGTAGCTTCGGATGGATGTGGAAATCGTAAGCGTTGTACGTATTTCCCATAAATGAAAAATGGTATCACTAACGATAGTCTCTGCCAAAAAAGTATCATGAACATACTGTTCGGCAATATGACAGAGTACTGGATAATGATAATCATACAGAAATTTGTATGCTTTCTCCCGGCCTTCCTTTAATTGTCTAACGATTATTTCTTCTGTCCTATCCATAAACTTAGAGCATTAAGCAATTTAAAAAGCTTAGTACATATATTATATATTATTTAATTTTGATTTCTATATATGCTTGTCTTTCCCCAACCACTTGTTGATGCGGCGGCGTATCGCCGTGGTGATGATACCGAAGTTTCCATATCTCAGATTGAGAGCCAACTCTTCGAGCGAGCGCCCCACCTTGATCATCGGGTGCCCCCAGGCATGATTCTTATAGACTCGCTCCTTATAATCCACATTCTCTATCACATAGCGAGGATGGCGGAGCGGGAACTCCAAGTCGTGGCGAGCCATGGTAAAGATGCGGCGATAGCCACGCGGCGTGGTCTTCATACTGCCAGAGAAATGAGTGGAGTCGTCGGAAAGACCTAGGTTGTTGACCTGATTACGAGCAGGCATAATGGCCAATCCGGAATTGAGCAACATGGAAGCCCAGAAGATACTCTCGTAATATTCCTTGCCACTCTGCTGATGCTCCCAGCACATGCGTTCGAAATCGTGACGATAATTGCGCTGACGCAACAGGGAACGCAGGGTGTGCATGGCAGCCTCATCCTGCAAGAAGGCATAATCGCCCTCCCACTTGTCTATCACCCTTCGCCACGAAGCCCATCCCCAGATAGAGAAGACGGAAGTGAAGAAATAACTGTCATCGCAATCGGCAGAGATCTCATCCTCGTTGAAACCAGCCACCATCCAGATGCGGTCGTCATGTTCGTAACGATCGAGCATCTCCTTACAGAAAGGGAAGAACGACTGCGAAGGCACGTCATCGTCCTCCAAGACGATGCACTTGTCCACAATGGAGAATGCCCATTTCTGTGAAAGATACTCGGAAGGGTCGCACCCCTGGTTTTTCTCTTGATAAGCACGATGCACCTCGCACTCCCAGTCGATGTTCTCATCCGAGGCTATCTGGCGGCAAGCCTCGATGCCTGGCATGTCACGCTCTCCACGAGGACCATCTTGATAGAGGAACAACTTGGAAGGGCGAGCCTTCCTCACCTCGTCGAACACTTGTTGGAAATGGTCGGGCCTATTGAAGAACAACATCAATACGGCGACATCTATCTTGGCTGGATGTTTCATCATTTATTTCTTGTTTAAAAGATAACGATAGTTGTATACTTGCATGAAAGGATGCAACAGGGCACGAACCAATGCCACGGGGTCTTTCTCGTAAGTATAGAAAAGTACATGGCGATACTTGACATACCAACGCTCCAAGCCCAGAAACGCCCTCAGTCCTGTATGGCTCTCACACTTCATCAGCTTGACGGCGTCCCGATAGATAGGTGCATCCGACTGGATACTCTCGATGAATCCACCCCTCACCGCGAAATGCTTGGCCATCAAAGGTTTCACCTGGCGATAATGCTTGATGCCCCACCATACGATATAGGCACCATTGCCCATGCTACGCAGACGCTTGGTGTCGACATCCTTGTATGAGGCGGCATCCACATGGCGACGCTGCATCGTTATCACCCGGTCGAGCAAGATGATACTATCCAGCGCAGCCGCCGTCTGGCCCAGTATCACATCATACCAAGTATGGGTATAGATGGGGCGTGTTTCCAAGTGGGAAGGGAGATGCTGCAAGAGCTCTTTGCGGAAGAGCGTGCAATGTCCCGGCATCGAGGCATACATCATGCGCACGATGTTGCAGTTGGGCTTGCGCTGGTCGTAATGCACATGCACACGCTTGTCGCCCTCGTCATAGAAAGGCACCGAGCGTCCCACACACATCATCTTCTTGTCGATGGCAGCCAACATCACCTCAATCTTGTCGTGTTTCCAGATGTCGTCCTGGTCGCTGATGGCAACAAACTCGCCCCTGACCTTCTCGATGGCACTGAAGAAATTGTTATTGATGCCCTTGCCCCGTTCATTCTGCGTAATGCGAATGATGGGGTATCGCTGGGCATACTCCGCCACAATATCCATCGTATCATCGGTGGAACCATCATCCTGGATGATGATTTCACAAGGTTGATAAGTTTGCGCCACAATGGAGTCGAGCTGTTCACGGATATACTTCCCGCCATTGTAAGTGCACATCACGACCGAAACGGTCTTATTCTCTTGAGTCATGATTTTATATTTCTATTTTTTTGGCACAAAGATAGCAAAAGATTTCCTAAATCCAAAGCAAATTGTGCATTTTCCATCGTTCACCCTTCAGATATACAGAATATTTTATTAATTTTGCACCCAAATAAAGCAATATAATGAAGAATATATTTAAAATCAAGAAAGAAGAAAGGGTGATGGCGGTCGTCTACATGCTGATATTCTCGGTATTGAACGCCCTGCTGATTCACTCCTATCCTGCCAGTTTCTTCAAGGCAGGCAAACTCGGATTCTGGAGCATCTTCTACAAGCATTTCACGGTTTCGGGATTCGACGCCTACTCCTACATATTCTTGTCTAACGAGAAGATATACTATGAGTTGTCGCGCCATCCCCTCTTCAGCGTGCTCCTCTACCCTGGGGCTTGGCTCAACCAATGGCTGATGAACATGACGAGTCGCAACTGCGCCACCTATATCATGGCGGTGATGCTCGTGGTATGCGCCACTTTCTCTGCCATCTTCTTCTTCCGCATCTGTAGGGAGCTGATACACTTAGGCAAGTTGGACGCCCACATCCTGACGGCATTTTTCTTCTCCTTCGCCTCCATCATGCTCACCACTTTGGTGCCTGATCATTTCTGCTTCTCCATGCTCTGTCTGCTGGTGAGCATCTATATCGTGGGCATCAACATGAGCAAGGGAATCCAACTGAAAGCATGGCAAGCCAGCGTGCTATTCCTCTGCACAGCAGGCATTTCGCTGAGCAACGGCGTAAAGACGGGCATCATGTCGCTCTTCAACAATGGCAAGAAGGTATTCACGCCCAAGTTCTTCGGCATCGCCTTCATCCTGCCACTCTTCGTGATGGGTGGCTACTTCTATTATCAAAACGAGTGTATTGTCAAGCCACAGGAAGAGAAGGGCAAGCAGATAGAAAAGAAACTGATGCCCAAGCGCCCAGACATCGCCAAGGCTAACGCCATCCACGATGCTTGGATGAAAGCGGGAAAAGGGAAGGCCATCTCGGAAAAGCCTTTCCTGAAATGGACCGACGTACAGACCCCACGCATGGAGTCGATAGTGGAAAACCTCTTTGGCGAGGGCATCCAACTGCATCAACAGTACCTGCTGAAAGACCACAGCGTGTCTCGCCCTACATTCGTGAAATATAGTTGGCCACTCAGTTATATCATGGAGGCTATCGTATTGCTGCTGTTTGCACTCGGCATCTACTATAGTCGCCATTCCAGATGGATGTGGATGTGCTTTAGTTGTGTAGCATTCGACATGTTCCTGCACCTTGTGCTTGGGTTCGGACTCAACGAGGTATACATCATGGGAGCTCACTGGATGTTCATCATTCCTTTCGCCATTGGCTTCGCCCTAGTGGGTGCCAAGCCAAAAGTGGCATTAGCCACCCGATGGATAACCTTTGCACTGACCCTCTATTTCTGGTTCTACAATGGACATCTCATCGCCATCCACTTCTTAGAAAACGACTTATTAAATGTTTAACATGGACTTCAACAGCAATATCAAGGCTTATTCTCAGACCAATTTGAGAGCCTGCCAACTCAAGCAGTTGGCCATTTTGGAAGAAATAGACAAGATTTGTAAGCGCCACCAGATAGAATATTGGTTGGATGGCGGCAGCTTGCTGGGGGCAGTGCGTCATGGAGGATTCATCCCTTGGGACGACGACATCGACATCGGCATGACCTTGGAAGACGAAAAACGTTTCGAGGCAATCGCTCCAAAGGAGCTCCCAGAATGGCTATTCCTGCAAACCCCCAAGACCGACCCAGGTTCCAAGGAGCCCATCACCAAGATACGTGACGTAAATTCACTCTATATCGAGAACGGAGATGATTTTGGCCATTCATACGTCAAGGGAATCTTCGTGGATATTTTTCCGTTCGTAGATTACCCCGACATTTCTCGCAAATGGATAAAAACGCTCACCAAAGGCATCTCGAAGAGTTACTCAATCTTGCATCATAAGCACGACTACTCGCTACGCTCGTTTGCTGAGTTTTTCTATTTCAGTGCCAAGTATTATGCTTTCAGAGGATTGTGGAAACTGGTGAATCTCATGGGCAAGAAGACTCGCTGTTCGGACGTGCCTATTCTGAACGGGCGTGGCATCTCCTTCGACAAGAAAGCCCTCAAGCCATTGGGTACCATCAAGTTTGAGGGCAAGGAGTTTCCTGCGCCATGCAACCCTGACTCCTATCTTACCGATCTCTACGGCGACTATATGCAGATACCACCTGTCGAGAAGCGAGAGTTCCACTCTATTTTCATCCTGCCAGAGCTAAATAAAGAATAAGTTTCTTATTGCAAGCTTTGAATGGTATGCGACAAGCCCTCTTTCAGCAAGGTCAAAGGTTTCCACCCTAGCTGCTCCAGCTTTTGGGTGGCAAACACAGCCTTGGTGATAGGTGTGGTATTGCCATGGTTTGCATCTTGTGGAATATCAAACACCACCTGCTTTCCTGCCAATTGAGCTACGTTCTCCGCCAAAGTACGGATGCTAACGTTAGACTCTTCATTGGCAATGTTGTAGGCTTCGCCATTCTCTCCTTTTAACAAGATAAAGAGCAACGCCACCGCACAATCCGCCACATACGTCCAGGAACGAAAGGCCTCGCCCTTGCTCTTCAGAACGATATCTTCGCCACGAAGCACGTTGCGAATGAACTGAGCATACACTCGATTGTCGCTCTCCGTGAAATAAGGTCCATAGACATGAGACGGACGAGCTATCGACACATCCACCCCATATTGATGGGCATAACATACACACAAAGTCTCGGCAGCTCGCTTGGCTGAAGGATAGCAAGCTCTCACTGTGGTGGGATTGACATAGCCACTATAGTCCTCGGTGAAGACTCTGCCATCGCCCTCGCCATACACTTCGCCCGAAGAAACATACACCATCTTCCTGAGTCCATGTTGTAAACCAAAGCGCAACAAATTATCTACGCCGAAAATGTTTGATTTCATCACGCCCACTGGGTCTTGCTGGTAAAGCTGTGGGCAAGCTCCACCTGCCGCATCCACGATATAATCGAAGCGAATATCCGTAGCCAGAGGATTGGTTACATCGAAGCAGATGAAATGATAATGCTCATCACCCTGGTAATGGGCGAAACGCTTGTTGGCTCTCGCCTCATTCCGCCCAGCAGCATATACGTGATAATCACCACCATCATGCTGCATCAACAAATCGACCAAGGCACCACCTATCAATCCCGTGGCACCCAATACCAGGATATTGCTACCCGAAAGTTGTTGCCAAGGTAACTGGAATGTAGCCAAAGCCTGGCGCACATCACTTATATAAGAACCTTCCATTTCCATACATTCTTGTTTGATTACTTCAACCACTCATCCTTAGTGGTATGCTTCAAAGCCTTGAAGAGCTCCACATCCTCCGTTTGGGTGAGTTTCAAGCCATTCTTCTCCGATCCCATCACCAGATGCTGGTCTTCAACGCCTAGCTCCGCCATCAATGTACAAGAAGCCACCGTTCCGTCAATGCCCTTGGCATCAGCTTTCTCATGCGCCTTGAGTAATGTACCTAACGGATAAGTATGAGGAGTTTGCGTGCGCACCAGTCGCTCGCGCGGAATATCGATGTTCTTCACGCAATCGTCCACCTTCTGCATGATAGCTTCCTTGCATATCATGCCCGTGATGGCATAGCCATACTTCTTGCACTTCTCGATATTCTCGGTGATAATACGCTCAGACACCAAGGGGCGCACCCCGTCATGCACCAGGATGATGTCGTCGTCATCGCAGCCGGCATCGCGCAATCCCCACAAACCATTGCGAATGGAATGCTGGTTGCTGTCGCCTCCCTCAAATATCCACTTCAACTTGGTGATGTTAAACTGGTTGGCGTATGCCTGCAGCACGACATCCCATCCCTTGAGGCAAACCACACAGATATTGTCTATCAAGGGATGATTTTGGAATGCCTGCATCGTATAAATGATGACGGGCACATTGTCGATGGTCATAAACTGCTTGGGAATGTCTTGTCCCATGCGGTTGCCTACACCTCCGGCTGTCAATAAAGCTATGTTCATAATGGTTGATATTTATGATTTTCTATTATATTGCAAGTTATTGTATGAGAAGATGAGCGGATAGCAGAATGTACGTATCTTTCCCATAATACCCTTTTGATCTTTACTATAATATATCTTGTCGCCATGTTTCAAGCACAGGCGGCACAGACAGAAGAGAGCCATCAAGTTGCGATGCAACATGAGCCCAGCCATCTGATGAGCCAAGGCAAATCGCTTCTCCCGTGTGTTCCTATATATATAGGTATATAGCATTTTCCAGTTAGGTTGCTCTTGCAAGTGGCGATAGTTGCGGATACCATAGAGATAAGGCTGGTAGGTAGGACGGGCATTGGGCTCCAATCCTGCCTCCCTCATCTCCTCATGGCAAGCTGAGGTCAAGGTGGTGCGATGCCAGTTGAGCGGTTCGTCTACCATCACGATACCTCCATGCAACTGGGCACAGATGGCAAGGCTCCAATCGTAAATGATATTGGGCAACCAATACTCCTCGGTCTGGATAAACTCTCTGCGAAGCAACATGGTATGACCGGCGAAGCCACAGAACAGCAATGCCTCCAATGAGTATTGAGGATTCACCAAATGGGTGTTTTCCATATCAGCGCCGCGCAGATGGGTGGAAAAACAGAGGTCATGATCGCCAATGGCTTCCACTTGCTTCTCTATTTTCTCAGGAAACCACACATCGTCTTGGTCGCAAAACGCCACAAAATCTCCGGTAGCTTTCATCGCCATCGACTTAAAGTTTTGGTTGAACCCAAGGTTGTGCTCATTCACCGAGAAATGAATGATGGGACAACGCTGGGCATAATCCTCACAGATAGAAACGGTATCGTCTGTGGAACCATCATCCTGAATGATGATTTCTTTCAGAGGATAGGTCTGCGCCAGGAGCGAGTCTATCTGCTCCCTGATAAATGTTGCTCCATTATAGGTAGCCAAAATGATGGAAACGGTCTTGTCTGTATTCATTATTTTCCAAATTTATGCTTAACAAATGCCATGCACTCCTTTAATATCGTTGCCCCGGCAACTCTCATCACCAGGTAATAGAGCACCACCGCCATGGCTATGCGGCAGAGCAACAACACGACCACCTGATGGATACTCATGGTGGCGATATAGGTGACAGCCATCACGCCAAAAGCCGCCAAGGCGAAAGGCAAGATGTCTTTCAAGAACATCAAGAGTCGATAGCCGATGAGTCGATGGGTGAAGAACTGCCACACGAACAGCCATATCCAGTTGAGCACCACACACACGATGACCATCGTGCGAATGCCCCAATGCCAGATAAGAATCATGGTGACTATCTGCACCACGCCCAGTGAGAAGGTTACCCAGAAGAAGGTACCCGACTTGCCCTTGCTCACAATAAGACTCGACATCAAAGAGCACATCGGAATGATAGCACCGCTGATAGACAATATCTGAAGCAACTCAGCACTAGCCAACCACTTAGCAGTAATCGTTATCACGATAAATTCCTTGGCCACCATTCCAAAGCCCAACATCAACGGAAAAGAGATGAATGCCGTGAAACGTATCAACTTGCGCAAGGCTTCCAACTGTCGTTGAGGTTGCTCGCGCAAATCTACCAATACAGGCTGTGCAACAGAGTCTATCATGCCTTGTATCACATAATATGCCTTGAAATTCCATTGATAAGCCTGGTTGTAGTTGCCCGTATCATGAGCCGTGAAATAATGCCCCAGCAAGATATTGAGGATATTGTTGTTAATATGAGTGGTTATCGTAGTGGCAAGCAGCTTGAAACTGAAGCGGAACATCCGTTTCACCGGAGCGAAATCAACGTGAAGGTTAGGGCGCCAAGGGGAATAATACCAAAACAGCAAAGTATTCACGAGATTGAACACCAATGTCTGGGTAGCGAGAGCCCAATACGCCATGCCAAGGAATGCCATCGCCACACCCACGCAACTAGAGGAGAGCGTAGCGATGAGGCTAGCCTGCGCCTTCTGCTTCACCATCATGTTCTTGAACAAGTATGCCGACTGAGCGGTGCATAAGCTAGAAAGCACTACCGAAAGGAAAGCATATCTGCTGAGCGATACCAACGCTGGTGTATGATAATAGTCGGCAATAAACGGAGCACAGAAGAACAAGACCACATAGAGGAAGCAGCCTACAGAAATATTAAACCAAAAGACAGAGTTGTAATCATTATCGGTTGGTTTCTTCAGATTAGTGATGGCTGTAATGAATCCTGAGTTCTGCAAAGCATTGGCTATCAGAGAAAAGACCGTAATCATAGCTATCATGCCATAATCGCTAGGACTCAACAATCGTCCGAGCACAATGCCAAAGAGCAAACCGATAAATTGCATCGCCCCGTTGTTCATTGCGCCCCAAAAGAGTCCCTTAGCCGTCTTTTCCTTGAGTGATTCAGCCATAATTCCAACTATAATCTTATTTATAATCTCTATATCTTAAATTGATAATCTCTGCAAAGATAATGCAAACGAGCGTAATGAAAACTTGCTTCCAAATTGCCGAGTGCAGCTTATCTTATGCAAAGATACAATAAAATCTAGAAAAAGGAGAGTTTTTGGGAGAAAATAACAAAAGAAAAGCGCCAATCATCACGACTGGCGCTTTCTAAATCATAAAAATATCATAAATCAGGCTTATGAGATGTACCTGAAAATATATATAAATACCTATTAAATTAAAAACTAAAGTTTTACCTTTATTTAAAAATGAATATGAAAGTCTATATTAATCAAAAATGAACATGAATGACTCTATCATTTAGGCATAAGCTACATGAGAGCGACCATCAACGGTCATCTCAAACATCTTATAACCCAACTTGTTCTCATTGGTGCAGTCTGCCCCCATTTCCTGAAGGCGACGTGCCTCCTCATGATCAGATGCATCAACGCAAATGAGATAACGAGCACCAAGCTCCTTACGAGCAGCAGCAACCTTTGCCTTCTCATTAAGATGTACGCCATTTGCCTTTACCTCTTTAACAAGATGTACATGATCCTCTATAATAAGGTATGCGTGATATTTGTCGCAAAGATTCTTGATAGAACTTGCAACATCCACAAATTCCTTATCAGTACCTTGGTTCATGCTAAGCTGAATCCACTGGCAACCATTCTTGAGTGCAACCTTTACATTCTCTGTGTAACTTGCTACCTTATTTACATTTGATTTCATCTGTCTCATAAGTCTTAAAATTTTAATAGTTTTTGTTTTACGGTTGCAAAGGTAGAACATTTCCATGGTACTAATGGAGTAAATTCTGATATTTTAGGGGGAATATTTGATTAAATTCATCATTCCAAACAATGAGCGTTTCGGGGAGTTACACTCCTTTTGAAGAAGCCGATAGGTAATATCGAAAGAAACGATAACAATTTGAAAGTTTTAAGCAAAATCAAGGTTACATACCTAATATTCAAGCATTTATATTTTTAAAGAGAAAGCGACAACAATAACTAGAAACGTTAGAAATAGAATTTTAAGGTGTCGCATTCCTCCTAAAAATGATAATTTTTCGTGAGGATTTTGATAAAAACTAGCAGAATAATCGCAAAAATCGTTCAAAAACATAAAGAGACAAAGAAACGGAAAAGAACAAATATTCCACCTAAAAAAGTGGATTAAAGAGCGTTTTTAGTTGTTATTATTGCTAAATAACATTAAGGAAAGCAGACTTATTTTATGTTTTTGCGTAACTTTGCAAGAAAATAAAGACAAGAAATGGCAAGAATTCTAATAGTAGAAGACGATTTGGCATTCGGAACCATGATACAAACATGGCTCAAGAAAAAAGGTTTCGAAGTAGAGAAGGCAACATCTGTAGGTGCTGCCACTAGGTGTATAGAGGAGAAAGAGCCTTTCAACTTGATTCTTTCCGACCTACGACTTCCCGATCATGACGGTTTGGAACTCCTGAAATGGACACAAGCTCATCAACTCAACACCCCATTTATTGTCATGACAAGCTATGCAGAAGTGCAGAACGCAGTACTTGCGATGAAATCGGGAGCCACCGACTATGTGGCAAAGCCTTTCCACCCAGAAATCTTACTGGAAAAAATAAAAGAAGCTATCCAGAATGCCTCGACTAACCAAGCCGACCAAACAAGAAGCAACGGCAAGACCGAACAAGGCAAAACGGAACAAGGCAAGAACTCGCAGAAAAACAAAAACGAAACACAACAACCCACGAATACAGACATTCCACAATATTTGGAAGGAAAGAGCGAGGCATCCAAGCAACTCTATGAACTCGTGGGGCTTGTCGCTCCTACCCCCATGTCTGTACTCATCTTAGGTGCCAGTGGTACGGGCAAGGAATATGTAGCCCATCGCATCCACGACCTTAGTCCTCGCAAGGAAAAGCCTTTTATCGCCCTAGATTGTGGTGCCCTACCCAAAGATGTGGCAGCATCCGAATTCTTTGGCTATAAGAAAGGTGCGTTCACGGGGGCAGAACAAGACAAGAAGGGCGCATTCGAGATAGCCAATGGAGGAACCTTGTTCCTAGACGAAATGGGTAATCTCAACTACGAGGTGCAGGTACAACTTCTGCGAGCCCTGCAAGAACGCAAGATTCGCCCACTGGGAAGCACACAGGAAATCAACATTGACATCCGACTAGTCTGCGCCACCAACGAAAACCTGGCTCAATGTGTAGCAGATGGCAAGTTCCGTGAAGACTTATACCATCGCATCAACGAATTTACCATCTACATGCCAGAGTTGAAAGACAGAGGTACAGACCTCTTCCTCTTTGCCGATTTATTCATCAAACAAGCCAACAAAGAATTGGGCAGAAATGTCATCGGGCTAGACGACAAGGCATCGGAGAGAATCGCCTCATATAGTTGGCCTGGCAATCTGAGAGAGCTCAACAACGTGATGAAAAGAGCTACCTTGCTGGCAAGGGGTAAATATATAGGTATAGCAGAGCTGGAACGCACCATGACCCCAACAGCCAATGCACCTACACCGATAACCTTGCGAGACGAGCAGTCGGAACAAGAACGCATCGCTGCCGCACTCAATGCCACACACGGCAATAAGAGCAAGGCTGCCCAACTGTTAGCCGTAGACCGCAAGACCCTATACAACAAAATGAAAAAATATGGTATGGAATAAGACTATCCCCATCAACATTTCCCCAAGTGGGGAAGTATTGATGGGGATTTTTTCCACAACTGTTCCACAATAATTCCCCAACTTCCACAATAGAGCGAGAATGCCACATTTTACTTATGAAACTATATATCAACAAGTTAACTAGACATCTTCATTTTTGGCACACCGATTGTGATATAATTTGCAGAACAAATTTAATATTCACAAACAATTTAAAACATTAAGATTATGAAGAAGTTAGTATTTTCAGTTATCGCAGCAGTAGCTTTGGTATCAGTAAGCAACGTTTTCGCTGGCAACAAGATGGTTGCCGTAGCAAGTGCAGAACCAGTTGACACAGTGGCTCCAGTTGACACAACACAGCAGACACCTGCTCAGCCAACAGACACAACAAAACAGGCTCCAGTCGATACACCTGTTACACCAACAGCTACCGCTGAGTAAATCCACCTTCAAAAACAACAGTAATTACGCGTCGCTTTTCAGAAAATGCTTGCCAGCAACAACGTTGTAGGCAAGCATTTTCATTTTTACAAAATATTTTTGTACTTTTGCACTTGAATAAACAATAAACTCATAAAAATGATAAAGACTAGCATCCCTTTGAAAGTAGCCATCGGCTATAGTGTTGTTGCCATCGTGTTGATCATGGCGACATGGCTAGTCTATAGTAACACCCAGTCTATCCTCGCCATCAACCAAGCCTCTCGCGAGTACATCCATAAGCGAGATGCCGCCGACAGTTTGATGACCCATCTGTTGAAAGACGAGCAGACCAACCTGAAGCAACTGTCTGATGCCCTCAACAACCATGCGCAGTCCAACAACTATCTACATGAGAAGATGAATAATCTCAACAGTGGTAAAGATTCCGTCATGGTTCACCAGAAGACTGCCCAGACCCATGAGGCGAAAAACACCACCGTAGAAGTGGTGAAAACCAAGAAAGGATTCTTCCGTCGCCTCGCCGATGCCTTCAGAAAAGAACATGCCGAAACTCTCAGCGTAAAGAAAGACAGCAATCGAGCCATCATCGACACCGTTGCCCCAGTGAACGTGGCAGAGAACGTAGCACACATACTGGAACAGATAGACAAGAAAGAAAAGTCAGCATCCAAGAACAACCGCAAAGCCGTATCAAAGGAGATGTCCGACCTCCAAATGGTGAGTGCACAGATGGCACTCCGCTCCGCCCAGCAATTGAACGATGCCCATCAGCGCGAACGTGATTCGATGCAGCAGTCTATCAATCAGGCCATACGAGCTCGCCAGCACCTATTGTGGCAGATTAGCTTGCTTGCCGTTATCGCTATCACCGCCGCCCTCATTCTATTATGTTATATTAGGCGTGACTCGCAAAAAGAACGCATTTACCGCGAGAACCTGGAGCATGCCAACGAGGAGATACAGCGCATCATGCAGCAGCGTGAACGCCTTCTTCTTACCATCACCCACGACATCAAAGCCCCCGCTGCATCCATCTCAGGCTTCATCGACCTGTTGAAAGACGATGTTGAAAATGAACGAGGACGCTCCTATCTGCAAAGCATGCAAAATTCAGCCACCCATCTCTCCCAATTGGTAGCAGAACTGCTCGACTATCATCAATTGGAGAATGGGCTCATGGAAAAGCATTCCGTGAGTTTCTGTCCTCAGAAACTTGTAGCACAATGCGTGGAAGAGATGAAGGTACAAAGCGAACAGAAGGGCTTGACCTTGGAATATGAGACGCAAGGCTGCGAGGCGTTCTACCATGCCGATGCCTTCCGCATCCGCCAGATACTCAACAACTTGGTAAGCAATGCCATCAAGTATACTGAGGTCGGAGGCGTAACCATCCATGCCCATATCCGCAAGAACACGACTCAAACAGAGACACCATTCAATCTTGTCTTGGACGTAAAAGACACCGGCAAGGGAATGACGCCAGAAGAGAGCCGACGCATCTTCCAGGCATTCACCCGCCTGGAGGGAGCCCAAGGCATAGAGGGAACAGGGCTCGGCCTGTCCATCACCAAAGAATTGACCAAGCTATTGGGGGGAAACATCCTGTTGCAATCGCAGAAAGGCAAGGGTAGCACCTTTACCATCACCATTCCGATGGGCAAATGCGAAGACGAGAAAGCAACGGAGAGCATTCAAAAGCCTCTGAGCAACAACAAGATTCTCATTCTTGACGATGACAAGCTGCAACTTCGGCTCTTGCAGGAAATGCTGCACCGCACCAATCCCGACTGCCAAGTATTTGCTTGCAACCACATCAGCGAAGCTCTTACCATCCTGCACAACGAGCAGCCCGCTCTCATGATGATGGACATCGAAATGCCAGAGATGAGCGGCATGGAGATGATCAAGCATATCAACCACACCCACATGAAAGTGATAGCCATGACTGCACACGACACCAGCATCAAGGAGAAACTGTTGCAGGCAGGCTTCGACGACTGTCTCTTCAAGCCATTCACCATGGCGAGTCTGTCCGAGAACACCTTGGCACATCAAGATATGTCCAACAAGCCCTCTTCCCATCGCCGCTTTGCAGACATTCTAGCCTTCGCTGGTGATGACAAGGAAGAAGCCGAGAACATTTTACAAACAGTGAAGCAAGAGTTGGATGGTCATGTTAGCGGCATGGAGGAAGCCTTATCAGCCGATGTGTTATCTACCGAAAAGATAGGCAAGATAGCCCACAAGCTCCTCCCCATCGCCACCATGCTAAAAATGGAACATATAGAGGAGCTCAAGACTCTCTCACCCGAGCATATCCAAGAGATGAAAGCAGAAAAAATCCGAGAATACTTGCAGGTCATCATCATCGACCTGCAGAATATTCTCGGAGAAATCTAAACTTTGTATGAATTCTTGTAATATATCTTGTATTATATAGAGAGAAATTCAACTATACGAAATTACTTAGAATTTAATAGGTTTTCCTACACCTTTGTTCTGAGGGGCAAATTTAATGCCCAAGAAATTGGCTATGGTTGGAGCTATTTGATTGTTGAAATACTCGCCAGATTTCAACACCCCCTTGGCAGGTACGCCTTTTCCAAAAGCCATCAACCACGTTTGATGAGAATTCTTCGTGTAAGGACCATGGTCACGCCAAGCATTGATATCTGCATCCCCACGTCCATGGTCACAGGTAACTATCACCGTGGTTTGGTCCTTGTAAAAAGGATCATTCTGGATAAGATTCCACAAGTCCTTTAAGAAGGCATCCGTATTATGAGCAGCATCCAGATAAAGTCGATAATTGCCAGCATGTGCCCATTCATCTGTGTCTCCATAACCGATGAACACCAATTTAGGATGACGAGTTCTCATTGCCTCCATCGCATACTCATGGGTCAAGAAGTCGAATCTCTCCTCTCCCCAATACTTTGGGCACAGGTCTTGCAACTTATCCAGGTATTTCTCACGTTCCGTTGGATTCTTCGACATGGAGTGACGATAATTGGCATTCACCTCCAATCCGCTTCGCTTCTCATTGAAGATTTCTATGAAACGTGCCCAACTACCAAAGCACAACACTGAGTTTTTGTACTCTGGGGTTTGGTTAGCTACCCCAAACACCGACACATTCGGGTTAGGCAAAGCGTCGTTGCTATGTATGTTCTCATCATCCGCATGACCGCACAAGTCCTCATTATACCCAGGATAAGAGAACCACATCTTATTGGTGACATCCATTGTACACCCCAACTTGCGATTGCCAATAATCGTGCCATTCTTGGCGATGAAACTCCAGGTGAAAGGCATCAAAGTCTCACGACGCTCCTCTGGGGTCTCTCTCCAATAGTTGTCTTTCATCGTCTTGACATCTCCGAACTGTTTTTGGTTGATGACAAGAGAATCCGCACCCGTAAACAATTCTTGCCAACGATAGCCATCCACCGTTACCAACACCACTTTCTGTTCAGCCTTACTCAAGCTAGGCATCATCGCCAAAGCAGCCATAGCTGCCCAAAATATCTTTTTCATCATTTTCCTACAATTAATCTATTCGTCTATTTCAACCACCAAGGCATGGCAGTTATCTTGTCATTGTTTTCTCCGAACTGACTCTTCACAGCCTCCTCCACATTTTGTGTGTTATACTTATTCTCCGTATCTGGATACATCCAGCGATAAGGGATTGGGTTGTCTGCCAAATGAGCGAATTCAGGATACCCCGTACGCAGATGCTCGAAGAAAGGATCCCAACCGCCCTGGAAGAAGCTAACGCAATATTTTTGGAAGATGATGCGCTCTATCTTTTGTTCATTCGAAAGTTGGTCATCCCATTTCACTTTATCTCCCTGCAAATAAGCAGAAGCAGCCTCATCCGTCACATACTGCGAGTAATCACCTGCATAAGTATGATACCAATCGAAAGAAGCCTTCACTCCATTCTCATAATACTGCTTGGCATCTCCTTGAATCCAACCTCTCACTACAGCCTCAGCCAATATCTGTTGCAACTCAGCATAGCCCATCAAAATAGTTGGCTCACCCGTAGGATTCGTACGATAGCGAGAATTAATCTGAGAAATCTTGCCATCACCCACAAGGTTTTTATTCTCACCATACGGAACAGTAGGGTCTCCACCTGCATAAGCACTAAAATCAGTTACTTTTTTTCCAGCATTCGCAGCCTCATTGGTAGGCAATGCGTATAAGAACAAACGAGGATCTTTACGCTCAGCAAGCCTATCGATAAACGTTTTATCCATGTAGAAGCCCGACCATTGAGCATTAAATTGCGGATATCGGTTGCCTTCTTGGTCGATATACGACAACTGTCCATTCTCACTATTGTTCGTAATCAGTGGAAGGCCAGCAATCTGCAGGAACTCTTGCTTAACATTATGACTGCCCACTTGTCCTTTGTGAGAAAGGGTCATCAACACCTTCAATCGAAAAGAATTGACCAGCTTCTGCCACTTCCCGGCATTTCCATTATAGATAATATCGCCGTCAATCGTTTCATTTTTAACAGCAGCCTGCGCTAGTTCATCATTTGACTCTTTCAATTCATCCAAGATGCCCACAAATACATTTTCTTGTGAATCATACTTAGGAGTAAACTGCCCTTTGCTCTCACCTGCCAAAGATTCTGAATATGGAATATCTCCGAACTTGAGAGTCAAATTGTAGAAATAATAGGCTCTGAAAAAATGATACAACCCATCGTATATGACCTCTCCTGTCCTATCAGACTCTTCCTTCAACTTGGTGACCTGAAGTAGTTCACTATCATAAGTACTGAAACTTCCTCTGTTCCACTCATAGAATTGTTCAGCATTATGTCCGTCTGTCTGAACCACCATCTTGTCAGCATACATTCCACCAGTACCACGAGAAAAAGCACTCTCGCAAATATTTGGAAGAATCAACTTAGGAGATACCTCCGATGGATCATTCGGATTGTTGTTAATTTCATCAAAGCTAGTGCAAGAGCAACACAAAGCACCAACTATAGCCAAAGTCATAAATATTTTTGCTTTCATTTTATTATCAATTTCATGTTAGAATTTTACGTTCAAACCGACACCGAGGTATCGTGCCGTTGGATCCGCAGCTCCTGTATCCCCACTGGCATCACCACTTACATCAGGATCTACGTATGGAACTTTAGCCCAGAGGAAAGGATTATTACAGAATATTGTTGCTGTCAATCCCTTCACCACACTTGCCTGTGGCAACAAACGATGGAAATCATAAGTCAAACTAATCTGGCGTACTTTCAAATAAGTACGACTGAAAGTGTTGGCGAAGAACTTGTCCATCTTGTCTGTCACATTAGCACGATAAGGATAGTTTTGGCACCAAGACTGCCAATCGACGGCATTGGTAAATTTCTCATATTTACGAGTGTCTTCCACAATGTTTCCATGTACATCGTAAGAGACATCTCCACTAACCACTCGAACGGCATTTGGCACAAAGACAGGCTTTCCTGTGGCATACTCCTCGTCACGATATTTTACAGAGTTCGGATGTTTTCCACCCCACCACATCTTTGGACTCAAATTAGAATACATCAAGCCACCGATAGCAGCATTCAATTCCACTCCAAGCGTAAAATCATTAAAACGGAAAGTGTTCTGCATGCCCAATCTGACATTTGGCTCATAATGTCCGATTTTACGAGCGTACGGATCTTTCTGTGGCTGTCCATTTGCATCTACGATAACTCGTCCTTCTGGATCACGTTGCCATACTGTGGCATAATAAGCATCTGCACGATCTCCTTTCTTCAAGTTACCAAAATATTCCTCATCGCCATAAATCTTGGTCAACTTTCGAACACTATGGCTGGCATTCAAATTGAAATTCCATTTGAAATTCTTTCCTTGAATAGCTTTCACGCCAATGATTGCCTCAATACCATTAGTGGTATAAGTATTACCATTGATTTTTCGAGTATCAAAACCTGATGCCTGAGAAATCAACATATCCAAGATTTGGTTTGTATCCAACGAACGATAATAGCTAAAATCTAATGATATGCGCTTACCGAAAGAAGTAGAGAATCCCAACTCTAACTGTGTTGTTTTTTGAGGTTTGATATTGGCGTTAACCAAAGCAGAAGGATAGCTAACCACCGTATTGCTTCCCCACGACAACTCTTTGTTATAAACTTGCTGTATCTGATATGGGTCTAAATCACTGGATACTGTCGCCCAAGATCCTAAGATTTTCAAATAGTCTATAAATTGAGGCATCTTAACATAGTCAGAAACAACAGAACTCAATGCCACAGAAGGATAAAAATAAGAATTATTACCCGAAGCCAAAGTCGAAGACCAGTCGTTACGACCTGTCAAGGTCAAATAAGCATATTTTGACAAATCAAGGTTGATAGAGGCATAGATACTCTTGATTTCTTTCTCGCTGCGAGTTCCCCATAAAGAGTTGTCTGAACTATAAGTCAAAATCGAACCCGTAGAGTTTTTCAAAGAGTAAATGCCTGGCACATTCAAGCCATCCGTCGAAGCGTAGTCGTTACGATAACGGCGATAAAAGATGGAACCACCCGCATTAACGGTCAAATTGATGTCTTCCAAGAAACTTTTAGTATATGTTGCCAGCACATCGGCATCCACATTATCTTGGCTAACATTCCATACTTTATAAGCACCCTCACGTGAATCGCCATAGTTCAAATAAGACTTTGGTATCTTGTTCTCTGTAAGATTACGTTTAGAGCGCAACGATGCACGACCAGTGATGCTCAGTTCTGGCAATACTTGATAGCTTAATCGCAATTGACCAGTTGTCACATTACGACGCTCAGAATGTCTCGCCTGTGACAATGCGAAATACGGATTGTTGTACCAAGCATAATTGTAGTTTGCCTGCTTATATCCTTCCATACCAGGAACCCACTGATGCTTTTTCAGCTCTTTGATATCAATGTCGTCTCCCATCCATTCTACGATAGAATACATGAAATTGGATGGATGATAACCATAATCAGGATAATTAGGAGATACCACCATATTATAGTTGAGCATAGCATCCAATGTCAACTTATCAGAAAGATTGAAAGTAGAGTTAAAGTTAAGACCTCCTGTATGCAAGGATGTTGTTGGAGCCTGTCCTTTTTGATAAGCGTACTGCCCTAACACATAAACCTTAGCCTTTTTCCCCTTATAAGATAAAGACAATGTGTTATTAGTAATGATGCCTGTCTCTAAGAATTCCTTCAAATTGTCATGCGATGTCAAAGGCATCGCAACACGTTCATAACGTCCTTGGTCGTCGTATTTTGTTCCCTTTACACTGCCCCACCAAGGTATTTCTTCACCAGTTTGCTTGTCTCGGATAGGACTATTCCATTGAGGAGCCATATTACCGACGTCCAGCTTTGGTCCCCATTCCATATCATCGTCGGACTTACCGCCGCCTTCACCATCCCAGAAAGCATACTGTCCATTGGAGCCACTACCATATTGATGCTGTGTCTTTGGATAAGCCACAAATCCTGCCGTCATCATATCCTTGGTAGAGAAATTAATCTCTACACCTTCCTTTTCAGCCTGCTTTGTAGTAATCATGATAGCACCATTCTTACCTCTAGCACCATACAACGCCGAGGCAGCCGTTCCTTTCAAAACATTGACACTTGCAATGTTCTCACTTGAAATATCAAACATGTCCGACTCGATAGGCACGCCATCTAATACAATCAAAGGAGTGCGACCACGAAGGGAAAAGCTAGGTGTCTCAAACATACTAGAAGGTACAGAAACTGTCAAGCCCGCAACTTGACCTTGCAATGAAGAACCAACGTTCATATTGCCTTGAGCAGCCAACTCCTTGCCTGATACCTGCTGGGTAGTATATCCCAACTTCTTTTTCTCTTGCTTAATACCAATAGCAGTTACTACGACCTCATCAATATCCTGAACATCCGACTCCAGCATCACATCCATGTTGGCATTAGAAACCTTCATCATCTTGGTTTTGTCACCAAGATATGTAATTTCCAACGTTGCATTTTTACCTGCTTGAATTGTATAGTTACCATCAATATCCGTTACTACAGCTACATCCGTACCCTTTACTCTTACAGTGGCACCAGCCACAGGTCCCATCTTGTCTGAAACCTTACCTGTAACCTTCATTGATTGTGCAAACAATGATGTGCTCACACACAATGAGCACACTAGCACTGATAATTTCTTCATAATCTTTTTACCTTAAATATATCTTTACTTCAAAATAACTTTTGAGAACAGAGCTACAAGCTGCTTATAGTCTTTTTTGCTGTTTCTCAAAGCCTTCTCAAATGATTTACTATCCTCAGAATAGAAGGCGGAAATAGCTACATCCAGCACCTTATTCATCTGATTGGTTGCCTCGTCGCATGAAATCTTATGATCTTTCATATCATCTTCCAAGCCCTTGGATACTTTTCTTACAGCGTTGAACAAGTCACCTTTCTTGATGACGATACGTGTAGTAGGGTCACCAGGAACCACTGGGATGCGCTTCACGCAAAGGTTTTGCAATTGCTCATACAGGAATGCGGTCTGCTTTCCAAACTCAGCATTGCCTGTAATTTGCTCCAGCTGTTGCTCTGTAGGTTGAGCAACACTATAAATAAACTCAAAAGAAGGAACTGTAGCAGTTGTATTTTCGGTTCCAGTCTCTCTTTCATTTCCTGCGAATGCTGCCATACTAGACAACAAGCACACTAACATCAAAAATTTAAATTTCTTCATAACAGTAAATTTCTATCTCTTAGTTTACGTGTGCAAAAGTACAACATCCATGTTGCGGAAAGATTACTCAGAAATTGAAAGAATGCAACAATACGACTGCATTCCTATTACAAAACACATACCCGATATATAAATAGGTACGGGTACATATAAATATAAGTATATACGTGCAAGCCTACAGATATATACGTGTAAGCTTACACATATACTTGCATCTGCTTACGGAACTACTTGCGTAAGCTAACGGAACTACTTGCGTAAGCTGATGCAACTACTTGCGTTCGGCTACGCAAGTAGTTGCATTTGAAGGGGGGCATTATTTCTTGAAGAATCCTCTTATCACAAACCAAGCATGAACAAAGAGGGTGGTGAGCAGACCATAATGGGTGCGCATCACACGGAAACGCTCCTTGAGGGAAGCACGATGGTTCTGGGTGGTCATGCCTCCATCCAAGAAATTGGTGATGACGGCATTGACATTGCGGAGGGGCAACTTTCTACGCGCCGACTCCTTCATGATGCGAATGCACCAATCCACATCGGCTGAGAAGCGGTAGTCGAGATTGTAATGTATCTGCTTGGCGATGTCGGTGCGAGCATAGAATGACTGATGGCACACCAACATGCCCCACTTGAACGAACGCCATGTGAGATGCGCAGGAGGCGACAAACGACGATGGCGCAAGAACCTGCCTTCATCGTTCACGATGTCGGTATCGCCATACAGCACTCCCGGCAACTCCTCGCCCTCGCCTACACAACCTTCCACATACTCCAAGGTATCCTCTGATGGAAACACGTCGCCGGCATTGAGAAACACCAAGTAGTCGCCCGTAGCTCGGTCGAGGCCCTTGTTCATGGCATCATAGAGCCCCTTGTCGGGCTCTGAATACACCACTATCTCGTGGGCATTCTCCCCCACCTCGGTCTTATGCTTGTACGTCCTCACCATCGCCAGGGTCTTGTCTTTCGACACGCCGTCGATGATGAGATGCTCGATGTTGCAGTAGCTCTGCTTATTCACGCTATCCAATGTACGCTGCAACACTTTCTCGGCATTGTACGTACAGGTTACGACCGTAAACTTTATCATAATTTATAATTTTTGTAGGCCATAGCCTGATTGTATACTTCGATATATTTCAAGGCAACGGCATGCTGAGAATAGCATTGCGACACCTTGTGTAGGCAAGCTTGACTCAAGGCTTCCTTGTCGGCATCCTCCAATACCCAGTGGATGCCCTCCGCCAAGTCGGCAGTGTCACGATAGTTGGCGACATAGCCTGTCTTCTGATGCTCTATCATCTCAGGGATGCCTCCCACCTTGAATCCTACGCTAGACACGCCACAAGCCATTGCCTCCATGATGGTGTTGGGCAGGTTGTCTTCCAACGACGGAAGCACAAACACATCGACGGAATTGTAGATGTTGACGATGCGTTTCTCATCGCTCACATATCCCAACGAATAGGATGGCAAGCTGAGCGTGACCTCCTCGGAGTGACCTCCCAAGATGGCGATGGCGGTATTGTTCTTTATCTCAGGATATTTCTCTATCAGTCGGTCGATTGCCTCCACGAAATATTTCATGCCCTTGCGCTCGTCGGTAACTCGTTGCGAAACAAAGAGAATGAGATGCTTGTCGGCTGGCAATCCTGCACGCAGTCTAGCCTCCGCCTTATCCTGTGGGCAGAACACGTGGGTGTCTATCGGATTAGGGATATTGGTGATGCGTTGTCCAACGAAGAGCCCGCTAGCCTTGGCTTGCTTCTCCAGCCACTTGCTGCAACTCACAAACGAGATGCTGCCTCCTTGATACAGAGCCTTCTTGCGACGGAATATCTTGGTCGACAAGTCGTGCTTGCCACCCTTGTGGGGAAGGAGTGGACAGTTGCCACAGGCAGAGACATAGCGATTGCAGCCACGGGCATAATGGCAGATTCCCGTAGCAGCCCACAGATCGTGCATGGTCCATACGACAGGCTTGCCGCTCTTGATAATCTTGCGAATGCTCTTGAGCGACAACATGCCTTGGTTGACCCATGAGAGATGGATGACATCAGCCTCCTGAAACTCACGCATCTTGGTGATGTCAGATCCTGCAGTAGCCATGTCTATCTCCCACAGATGATGCTTGGAGAAATGCAGATGCCAGAACACGCACCAACGCTCCCAGAGGAAATTCCACTGCAACTTGAGCGAACGAGGCAGCCCGACCACGGTGATGTCTTCGGTCTCCTTGTCGCGCACCAGCATCTTTGCCTTAACACCATTGTTGTTAAGGGCATCCATCAAGCGGTTGGCAGCCACTGCGGCTCCACCCGTCTTCTCACTTGTGTTTACTATGAGTACTCTCATCTGTTATTTCATTTTTCTTTATTGCAAAGATAAAGAAAAAATATGTGTTTACAAAACAAATCGGTGGTTTTTATGCTAACAAGCAAAAAAAAGTATGCCACAACTCTCAACGAGCTGTGGCATACACTATGTTTAACTTCAAAAATTTCTAATCAAAGGTAACCTCACGGTCTCCTTTGTTATCTGTTAAACAATCTACCTTAAAACCTAATAACTAAAAACCTAAATCTATTACTACTAACCTAAACAATCTATTAACCTTTTGACACTGCAAAGGTACGACTATTTTCGGCTTCCACCAAACATTTCTTGAAGAAAATGCATGATTTTTGAGATTTTTTGATTTACATCAAGAGAATAGCCTTCCGAGCAACAGATATTAACATCTCGTTAACGCTCATTAAGCCTTTATGATGAGAACGGTGGCATAGGCAGAGATACCTTCCATGCGTCCCGTGAAGCCCAATTTCTCGGTGGTGGTCGCCTTGATGGAGATTTTATCCTCGTCCACTCCCATCACTTTCGCCAGACAAGCCTTCATGGCTGGCACATGTGGATTGAGCTTGGGGCGCTCGGCACAAATGGTAGCGTCGATGTTGCCCAGGCTGTAGCCCTTGGTTGCAATCAAGTCCATCGTTTTCTTGAGCAATATCTTGGAGTCTACATTCAGGGTCTCTGCTGCCGTGTCGGGGAAATGGTAGCCAATGTCGCGCATATTGGCTGCGCCCAGCAACGCATCGCAGATGGCATGTATCAACACATCGGCATCGCTGTGGCCCAGCAAGCCTAGTTCATAGTCTATCTTGATTCCTCCTAACCACAAGTCGCGGTTCTCCACCAACTTGTGTACGTCATATCCAAATCCTACTCTAATATCCATATACCTTATTATATATATATTGTGAAACTTAATCTGATTACTTATTTTTCTTGAACAGGTCCTTGATACCATCCATGTCAAACGACAGGGTGAAGCGCAGGGTCTGGTCTAGCGGATTGCTCTTCGCCGTAGCCACCACATAAGCGGCATCGAGCGAGAAGACATTCATCTTGAAACCGGCACCCACCGTGAAATACTTGCGGTTGCCCTTGTTCTGACTCTCATGATGATAGCCGGCACGCAAGGCAAACTTGTCGTTGTACACATACTCGGCACCCACGCCATAGTTGATTTCCTGCATCTCTTCCTTGAAACCACCCGGAGCGTCGCTAAAGCTCTTGAAGATGCCGCTGATTGCCGACACATCGTCATATTCACGATGCACTCGATCCTCGTAGTCGGAATTGTCCTCGCCTTCTTTCTGCTTTGGCACCGTAGGCACGAGATACTTGTTGGCGTCGGCGGCGATGGTGATGCGGTTGTAATTGTCGATAGGTATCATCAGCGAGGCACCCAGACGGAGATTGGCTGGCAAGAACTCTCCATATTCCTTGCCGCTATAGGTTATCTTGCTACCGATGTTGGAGATGTTGAGACCTATGCCCAACTGGCATTCACGCTGTCCGATGGTGACGTAGTTCTGATAGTAGGCCGCAATATCTGCAGCAAAAGCCGAAGCCGGCGAATTGTCCTCGGTATAGTCGAAGCGCATGTCGGAATAAATCCAACGGATAGCTGCCGCCAGGGAGAATTTCTCGCTCAGCATCAACGAGTAGGCTACATCGAGCGACATCTCGTAGGGATTGATGGTCATCGCATTCTCCTGGTTCTCGGTGTTGTTAGTTTGCACCTCGCCCATATTGAAATACCTGAGCGAAGCCGACACGGCGCTATAGTCGCCGATGCGATAATAGCCCGCCAGATAGGCGAGGTTCATATCGTTGACCAAGGAGCGAAGCCAAGGCGTGAAGTTGAGCGCCACCCCTGCACGAGAGATGGTGAACGGATATTTCGCCGGGTTCCAATATTGGGAATTGACATCTGGGTCGGTAGCCGCACCGGCATCTCCCAGTCCACCGCCACGGGCATCAGGCGCAATGGTCTGAGAGATGACGGCATAGTTGACGGGGTTGAAGAGATCTTTCTTGTCTTGCGCCTCCGCCTGGAGGGCGACGGCTGACAAGCATCCCAGCATTGCAATCTTGAATGTTCTGTTGATGTTCATATTTATCTGTTTGTTGTTACTTGATGATGATGAGCTTTTTTACTTTCGAGGCGAAGCCGCTACCGTCGGAAGAGACCTTGACACGATAGAGATAGACACCGGTACCCAACGGACTGCCGCCATCTGTCGTGAGGTCCCATCTCTGGGTGTATTGTCCGGTATCCGACACCCCTTTCTCCGCATGTCGCCAAAGCTGGCGACCCGCCACGTCGTAGACCTCGATGACGACATCCAGATTGCTCCCTATTCGGTCGTGATTGAGGATGAATGTCGTCGTGTTCTTGGCAGGATTCTCGGTCACGCCCACCTCCAAGATGTTCGGGTTCAAAGCCTCCACCACATTGAAACGGAGCGTGGTCGTGGTACTGTTGTTCTGCACATCCCAACACCTGAAGGTGAGCTGGTGCTTGCCAGGGGCGAGCTCAGGAATGCTAAAAGAGACGGAGCCACTGGCATAGGTGCCGAAATCGTAGGTGAAGTTGTCGTTGAGCACATAGGTCTTCGCCAGGTCGCCATCTATCACGAGTTGCAGGTCGTGCCCGATGCCACTCCCTGTGGCGTTGATGCCGTCCTTATCGCTGATGTTTGCCACGAAGAATGGGGTGGTGTTCACCTTTCCTCCATCCACAAAGGAGGTGGAGTTGAGGTAGCAATATACGGTTGGCCCCACGGAGTCGGTTACCACGTCCTCACTGCCGCCTACGACAAACTGGTCGCAAGCACCATGTGCCCGCACTTTCTTGTCGATGCTCACGGCATAGAGGTTCATCAAACCAGTGTCTCCAGAATAATTGATGTCCTTGGGCACAGCAAAGGAGAAGGCAAACTTGCCTTGGCGCACACTGTCAGCCCCCGCATAGAGCGTCTTGGTGCGGTCGGTATAGACGAACGGCTCTTCAGCCCCCGTGGCACTGGTGTCATTGAGGCGACAGGTGATCTGTTCTTTCGAATCTCTCACCGTGGCTGTCACTACGCCCAGGAAGCCATCTTGTCCCCCCTCTATATGCCCCGCTATTCTCGCCACCGAGCCCGCCTTCAGCACAGCCCGCGCATCGGCCTTGTCAGTAGGCACGCCGTTGATGGAGTCTACCACTACCTGTTGCATGGGCAGGTTGAGTGCCAGAGCAGGGTCGCCCAGCAACGAATATTGCAGATGGTTTACCGTGACATCTGTCTCAGCTGAATTTACAGCGCCCGTCATCACGTCGTTTTGTGCCAAGCGATGCGCCTCGCCAATGGTGATGGGCTTTCCATCTACCATGCTGAGCACTCGGCGCATGAAGGCACGGTTTATATATTTGTTTTGCTGGGCGTAGACGGTGCGCGTTGTACCATAGAAAGCCACTGCACCGCCGTTGGCATTGAGCAGCGCACTTTCTCCGATGGTTGCGTTCACTCCGTCGAAAGGCATGATGTCGCACGAGGCTGTCACCCAGAGCGGAAGATTCGTATTATGGAAATTCTCAAAATCAGAAAGCTTCAGCACCGCCTCATGTGAGAGTTGCGTGTTGCTGCCATGACCGGCATAATCCATGACGAGGGCACCATTGCTTTGCTGGCGCTTGATGATGTCGCTCACCTCCGGATAGGTATTACCCGTCGAAGAAGTCTCGCGGGGGTAGGCATCCCACATCACTTTTTTCACAAGATAGGCAGGATAAAGGGTCGAAACGTCGTCGGCTACCTCATTGGCATCCATCATGTGCTTATTGTCGTTGCCGTCATCGCCCATGAACATGAGGGTGTTCTGCCAGGCTCCCGCATTGGCGTTAGTGGCATAGTTGATGGTCTTGTCTACCAAAATCTCAGCCTCAGAAACTGTGGTAACGGGGAATCGCCCCACCGCCACATCCTGCAATTCACGAGCGGGTTGCGCACCAGCCCCCTCGCCCAAGATGCCCAGCCAACTATCGCTCACATAGCAGGATACCGAACTGAAAGAATTCTCGCTCTCATGGCAGAGCAGATAGTCGTCTGCCTGGAGCTTGCGACAAGCGGGGGTAAGCATACGATTGTCCCACATGCAGTCGCCAAAGAGCAAGAGATACTTGGGGACATCAGCCTCCGTGGTAGCCTTATCTGAGAGCATACGCAGATAGCGACGATAAGCGTTTACATCGGGCGTTCCGCTGGAGAACTCATTGTAGAGCTCATCCGCCGGCACGATGTTGACTCGCATGGCATCGTGGCTTTCATGAAAGGCTTTGAGCCGTTGCGCTTGCTTGAGTAATTTCTGGGAGGTTGGGATGATAATCACCAGGTCGGCAGTCTCATCGGCATGATGGTCTTGATTGGTGATGTTATAAACGTATTGCGCCGCCGGAACATGGGCATCCAAGGCTGAAGGCTTGCGAGGCTTGTTCCAAGTCACCGAAACATAGTCGAGGTGCACAGGGCTGCCTGACAACGTATGGATAGTGATGGTGTCTTGCTGATGAAAATCGTCGATGGAATAGGTAGCGGCCTTCTCCACACCATGCAGGTAAGAGGCATCTTCACCCTTTTGGGCAGACAACGAGAGCGATATGGTGCCCAGTGACTTGCCGTTTCTTTTGATTTGCACAGTACTGGCATTGCCTGAGGTGACTGCCACCGACAACAATCCATGTCCATCGCCCGTATGGTTGGTTACGATGACTCGCTGCTCCTCGCCTACCTTCACTTCCGTAAGGTCGAAGAGGTTGCGTCCTCCATCATACCAGCTGAAGCCATCCTGCTCGTAGAGAAAATGATAGTCTTCTGGCTGCGGATAGCAGGAAGCAAGGAATGCTGTGGAATCCACAATGGATGCGGACTGTTCATCGCTCTGCGTGATGAAATAACAACCGTAGTTGGAATAAGGATTGCGGATGCGCTGGGTTGAGGTATTATCGTCCCAACTCACCGGTCCCTTGGCATAGAAATAATGGCGACCATCTATCACGCACTGTTCCACCTCGTGCAGGTCATCGGTAGATGTAAGGTAACTGGCAGAGAGTGCCTCAGCCTGCAAGTTGCCGCCATAACCATAGATTCTCACCTTATTAATATCAGAGAATCCTGCCTGACGCACCACTTGCTCGGTCAATTGGTGGATGCCCGACTCGCTCACCTGTATCTTAGCCCATCTGCCTTGTGCCAACACCGAATGGTCGGCGTAGCCAGAAGAGGCAGACGAGCCATTTGACATTGAACGCAAACGGGCATTTTGCTCGGCACGTTTCTGGGGACGCACCTTCACATCGAGCATGAAGCTCACCAACATCTGATAGCGATTGTCGCGGAACACCAAGGGGCAAAAATCTACCCTCAGGCTACCTTGCTTGCGGCACTCGCTCACCTGTTGGTGAAGAACTACCTGACGGGGAAGAACTGCCCCCGACAGGCGATTGTAGTTGGCGATATCTTGTGGCGACATATCTATATACTCGGCATATTTCAGGCTCACGGTATAGATGGAGTCTCGCCACTCGCCTTGCAAAGGCTTGGAATACACGAAATGAGGCAACACAGAGTCTACCCTGACCTCGGCAGAGGTCAAATTGAAGAATCTCTGTGCCTGCATCGGCAAGGCGAGCACCATGAGAAATGCCGCCAAGATATATGTCCAAACCTTATTTGTCATTGTCTAAACGATTACTTGCAGTTAAAGTCGAGCACCTTTCTGTCTTCGAGGTAGCCCTCCAGGTGGTCGTCTATCTTTACCGGTCCACAGCCCGTAGGACATCCCGTATAGAGCAAATCGCCCGTCTTGAGGGTGAAATACTGGCTGATGTAAGAGATGATTTCATCCACCTTGTAGAGCATGTTGCTCGTGCATCCCTCCTGCACGGTGTTGCCGTTGATGTCGAGATGGAAATGGATGGCCTGTATGTCGCGGAACTTCTGGATGTCAACCCATTCTCCGATGGCAGCCGAACCATCGAAACCCTTGGCGAGTTCCCATGGCTGACCAGCCTCGCGCAGTTTTTTCTGCATCTCGCGAGCAGTGAAATCGATGCCCACGGTCACTGCGTCGTAGTAGCGATGAGCAAAACGCTCGGGTATGGTCTTGCCCAGTTTGGAGATGCGCACCACGACCTCAGTCTCATACTCTATCCTGCCCAGATGGTCGGGGATGAAGAAAGGCTTACCGTTGTTGAGCAACGCCGAGTCGGCCTTGGTGAAGATGACGGGACGCTCTGGTTTAGATAACGTTCCGTGAAGTGATTTATTGTGTTCGGTATAGTTCATACCGATGGCGAATATCTTCATAAAGCTATATGTTGGTAAGTTGATATAAAAAAGAAATGGGAGTTAGAAGCAAAGCAAAGCTTTAACTCCATAACTCCCGGATATTCTAATTTAACTATAAGTCAAATTGAGCTGTCTGCGTGAATCCCACGATAGGATTACTCAGCAGCGAGTGTGAAGCGCTTGTAAGCAACGATCTTGAGATCCTTGCTCTGAGCAGCGAGATACTGAGCAACAGTCTGCTTGTCGCCATCGCCGAACTGGAACTCCTGGTCTACGAGGCAGTTCTCCTTGAAGAACTTGTTCAAACGACCATTAGCAATGTTGTTGATCATGTTCTCGTTCAAAGAAGCAGCCTTCTCCTCAGCAACAGTCTTCTTGATATTGCGAGCCTCTTCAGCCTGCTCAGGTGTCAACCAACCCTTCTTGGTGTTGCTCTCGATGTGATCCTCAGAGTCAACGTGAGCTGGGTTGATGCCAGCCTTCTTGAGAGCAGCGTTCACTGCCTTCTCTACGAGCTCTTCCTTAGTCTTAGCGACAGCTACCTCAAGCTCCTTCTTCTTAGTATCCTCAGAAACAGAAGACTCGTCGAGAGCTACAGGACGCATAGCAGCTACCTGCATTGCTACCTTGTGGCCAGCCTCTTCGTTGTTCTCGTTGAGCTGAACCATAGTACACAATGTGTGCTTGCCCATGT
>ERZ808286.349-NODE-349-length-32685-cov-4.096108_pt1 | contig 32685 bp, 23 predicted proteins | sample MGYA00521276_ERZ808286 | MGnify/ENA primary metagenome ERZ808286 (study PRJEB31516, sample SAMN03275607) | gut metagenome | biome: mammalia-associated habitat; material: feces | host: Papio cynocephalus | place: Kenya | collected 2012-08-01 ... | reverse complement strand
CACCTATGGCTCCCGTGACGATGTATGCGTTTCCGCCCGACCATTTTTCAAGGTTCTGTCCGAGAGCTGCCAGTACTCCAGTCTCCTGCAATGCACCTACAGCCATCAGTATTCCCAGGAAGAACAATATGGTTGACAGGTCTATGCGCTTCAATATGCTGCTCACACGATTGGGATGAGCCTCATCTTCGTGGTGGCGATAGAACACTTCGGTCATTATCCAGAGCAGTGAAAGCACGAGAATGATGCCCATAAAGGGAGGCAGTCCCGTGAGGCTGCGGAAGACAGGCACGAACACCAGGCCCACGACTCCGACATAGAACACGGCCCGACGCTGTCCTTTTGAAAAGTCGTAGTCGTCTTGTTCGGCTTCATTGCCTTGGGGTTCGGGCACTTCGCCCTTTAACAGATGCTGAAGTATGAGCAGGGGCACGAGCACTGAAATCAGTGAGGGTAGCAGCAGCTCCTTGATGACGCCTATCGAAGTGATGTTGCCTTTTATCCAAAGCATGATGGTTGTCACGTCGCCTATCGGCGAGAATGCTCCACCGGCATTGGCGGCAATGATGACCATGCCGGCATACGACATCCGGAGTTTTGTGTCTTGCACCAGCTTGCGCAGCACCATCACCATCACGATTGACGTGGTCAGGTTGTCGAGAACGGCCGACAAGAAGAATGTCATAAAGGTGATTCGCCACAGCAATGCCCGTTGGCTCTTGGTTCTTACCTTCTCTCTTACGAAGTTGAAGCCGCCGTTTGCATCGACCACTTCTACGATGGTCATGGCTCCCATCAGGAAGAAGATGATTTCACTCGCGTCACCGATGTGTCCGATGAACAGTTTGTTCAGCACATACGTTACGGCAGTGGCGGCACTGCCCTCGCCCATGGCTTTCTGCCATTCCGAAAAGTCGGGGCCGTGAAGTGCCGGGACATATGTGCCGCATTCCGACATGTAGAGCACCCAGCACAGTACACTCAGCAACAATGCCACGGCCGTTTTGTTTACTTTCAGGCTACTTTCCAAGGTTATCATCAAATAGCCCAATAAAAAAATCACTACGATGAAAGTCGTCATTGTTTAATAATGGATGATGTAAGTTTGTTGTTATGGTTATATTACTCTAACAAAGTTACTGCTTTTCTGCTGCATACGCCATGCGCAGTCATTGGAGCGGTTTCGTTTTATGTTGCACAACATAAAACGAAACCGCTTTTTTTTACCTGCACTTTCCAAAAGCGTTGTGGCGAAGTTGTCATTCAGTTGTTGTATCTATACCTTATATAATATGTAAGAAAGCGGGCATGTCGATATGACACGCCCGCTTCTTGTTGTCAGTATAAACTATATCAGATTACTTTACGGCTACTTTTCGCTTGCCGATGATATAGATTCCTTTCTTCAGGTTCTTGCCGGCTTCGGTAGCCTTCACGTTACGTTTGATCAGTTTGCCGTCGATGGTGTAGACGTTCACCTTGTCGGTGGGTCTCAGCACTACGGTGTTCTTGATGCCTGTGATGCTTTCACCGGTTTCGATAACGAGGTCTGCTTCACCTTCTTCGTTTACAACTTGCTGCGGGATGATGTAGCCTTCGCGTCCACTGATGCCGGCATTCTTTGCAGAAGCCTTCAGTTGGGAGTTGACGAAGATACCCATACCCGGCTTGGCTATGGTTTCGCCCTGCAATGTTCCTACCAGACCGTTTGCCACGATGGCCGATGTGTCGGTAACCGTTTCGGGGATGAGGAACTGAATGCCTTGCTGCTCAGAGCCGTCGCCGAACTGGGTGTAGTCACCTACTTCAATGATAAACGGTTCGCCTGCTGCAAACTCTTTCTTCAACTTCAGTTCGAGACGAGTTCCTTCCTCGCTTGTTGTCAAAGCTTTCACGGCATAGGTCTTCACGGTTCCTTCGTTGATGTCCATCAGTGTAGTGCCTGCTTTCAGTTCAAACGGCAGAGTCATCACCTTGAGACTGTTGTTCTGGTAAACTGAGATGTCCATGGATGCTTCGGGGTCTGTGATGGGCACAAACTTGAAGGCTTGCTGGTTGTCACCGTTGCTTGCCCAGTTCAGGATGGTGTTGGTGCTGCCATCAGTCTTGAAGCTGTTGAAGTACTGGTTGGGGGCATCGGCTTGCTGAACCTTGAACATACCATTTCCGAAGTAATAGATGTTGTAGGGAGCCTTTTCGTGCTGCATCACAGGACTTGCGTCACCGCCTTGTCCGCGATACTTGCCCATATACTGGCCTGTACCAAGGCTTTGGATGGCATACTGACCTTCAGAGCCTTCGATCGGAACAAAGCGCCATACAGAGTAAGGATCTGTCTCAGGAGCTTTCGTATCTATAGGATATCCTCCGATATAGAGCTTGCCGCCTACGTTGAGGCTGCCGAGGAAGATAGGCTGGTTCTGTGCGAATTCACGTGTGGAGCCCGAAATGAATGTGTACCACTGGTTGGGAACAATCTGTCCTACGTGCGTCATGAAGGTCTTGTAGGCGTCGTTCATCTTGGCAACTGCTGCGTCTACTGTGGCTCTGGTCGGCTGCACGGGGTCAACGCTGGCCTTGGCTTCGCTTACTGCTGTGGCAAAGGCATCGATGGCTTCCTGGCTGTCAACGAATCCGAGAGCCTTGCTTTCGTCAACTACAGAGTTGGCTACGTTCTCGGTATATCTCTTGTAGAGCTGTGCCAGTTCGGTGGTGTCGGCATAGAGACTCAGTACAAGGTCGATGGCAGAGCGCAGGGCTGTCTGCTTGTCGTTGGTCAAGAGGGTCTTCTTGGATGTGGCATTGGCATCGTCGATGAGTGCTTTCATGGCATCCACTGCCTTGTGCAGGTCTTCGTTGTAGTTATATTGTACGCGTTGCGGGTCGAGTCCGTTGTACATCTGCCAGCAGGCAACGTTCCATGTGATACCTGTCACGTCGGGGTTGGCAAAAGTACGTTTTGTGCCGTTCAGTGCAGCGTTTTTGATGACGAAGCGTACATATTTGTATTCGCCGCCCAGCTCAAGCACCGGTGAGGTATACTTGGCTCCGGGTTCTGCTCCGGGGAATCCTTCGGTCAGTTCGGTTACTTTGGTCCATTGGTCTATATTGGCCTGATCGGGGTCTGCTCCGAGTTCGTCATCGTTGGTTACGTATACTTCGATGTCGGTGGGGTTGTCTACATAGGTAGTTCCCGTACGTCCGATGTATTCAAACCAGAAGTTGCTGACCGGTTGGTTAAGCTTCACTTGCAGATTGTGGTAACCATAGCCCGTGTAAGGTGCTCCGGCGTCGGCCAGGGCCTGCATCCATTCATCCGGTGTTATGGCTGCATTGCTCATGGCATCAGCGATAAAGAATGAGTGGTAGTTGTAGCTGTAGTGGGTTTCGGGCGACAGGAGGTGCTCAAAGCTTGAGTCATTCTCAGGCATACCTTCGCCGTTGTTGCTGCTGAACTGTGAGGCATCGGTAATCAATGTCTGCTTGGAGCCGAGTGCATCTGTATAGGTGCTTTGGGCTTCGCTGACTGTGTTGACCAGTTCCGTATAGAGTGAGTCGCGGTTCACATAGAGAGCATCTACGGCCTTGATAGCTGCATTGAGGGCTTCGATGTCGGCTTCGGTCACGGTGTTGTTCTTCACCTTCTCTTCACCGGTAGTCATGAGCTGCAGCATGTTGTCGGCAGCTTCTTTCATGCCGTTTACGTTGCTGTATTCCGATGTTTCGGCATAGTCGGGCTTGTAGAGCTGCAGTTCGCTCAGGTTGAATGTGACACCTGTGCTGAACGGATTCATGAATGTGCGCTCCGAATGCTTGCCCTGGTGGGTGGTGTGGCGTACGACGAGACGCACATACTTGTAGGCCTGGTCGAATGTGAGCAGCGGAGAGGTATATTTGGCTGCCCTTACGTCATCGGGGAATCCTTCGGTGAGGTCGGTCACGTGCACCCACTTCGTTGAGTCGGCTGCGGCTGTGCTTGCACCGAGTTCGTCGTCATTGGTCACATAGACGCCAATGTTGTTGGGGTTGTCGTGGAAGTCTGTGCCTGTCAACCCTGTATATCTGAAGAAGAGTTTGTCTACAGGTTCGCTGAGAGCTATTTGCAGGTTGTGGTAGCCTACGCCTTCTCCCAGTTCCGATTTCATGGTTTCTGCATCCCAGATGGAGTGGAAGATGGTGTTGATGTCGCCGTCAATCAGGTTGGAATATACACCGTCCTGAAGGGCGTTGGATGATATCTGGTTGCCGTCGGTGATGAGTTCGGGATAGTCGAATACCTTGTCTTTGGCTGTCTGTGCCGATGCAAGGCTCACTTTCATCCTGTCGTTGAGGGCACGTTGTGGGCCTGCCTTGACAAGGCTGTCAATGAGCTGCTGGTCGGTTACCTTGAAGATGAGCCATCCTGATGCACCTCCGGCACCTCCGTTCCAGGTGCATATCTGGCCGCTGATGCCCACACCGCTCTGGTGACCCTGGGTGTGATAGGCCTGGTCGTTGGCTTTGTTGGCTATGTTCCACTGCACGCTGCCTCTCAAATAAGTGAAAGTCTGCGGTGTGGTCTGCTCTTTCGACATGGGCACTATGGCACTTGTGCCCTCTTTGGTATTGATATATTCACCTGTAGCCACGTTTTGTACGGAGTATTCTCCTTCGGCCAATTGGGTCACTTTGAAGAGCTGCGAGGGGTCTTTTGCGTCATAGGTGCCCCATGCCAGATTGTGATCGGTGTCTACGGTCATGGCTTTGTCAACTCCCTGTATGGTTTTGTAGGCATCATAACCACTGATAAAGTGGTAGTAGCCATCGGTTACCTTGATATAGGCATCCTTGATGTTGTCATAGGCAGTCTTCAGCTGCTCATAGTGCTTTGCATATTCTTCATCAACGTCGGCACCGTTGACATAGTAGTCGTCTGCGTCAAGATAGGTGTTTTCGTATGCCTTTACCTGCTCTTCGGGATAGTAGCCCGGTTCGGTACCAATGGTAAAGGTATTGCCGTCGGCCTTGATTTCGTCGAGCAAAGCTCCCAGTTTTGCCTTTGCGCTCTGGTCATAGGCTGTGCGATAGAAGTTCCATACGATGATGTCGGTGGCAGGACCGTAATAGGTGTATCCATAGTTCCAAAAGGGTCCGAAGTGGAGTTTCGTGTCACCGTTGTAGTGGGTGAGCACTCCCGTTTCATTGTCAACGAGGCCTGTACTCTGCCATTGATTGTGTGGCTCATAGCTGTCAAGCGCGCCTTCAACCTCAAAGCTCGTAGCTTCTGCTATGTTGTCAACGAGGAATGTCTGCAGTCCGCTCTCTACTCCCTGTACGTATTTTTTGGTGTCCTTGTGCTGCAGGTAGTAGGACGGAACCCCTTCGTGTTGCTCGGGGGCCTCCACGACGATGTAGATGTTGTCCGAGCTCAATGCTGCCATCGAGCAGTCAAGCTGGTGGGTGTCGGCACTACGGTTGTAGTTGTCGGGTACGCCTTGCAGGAAGCAGATGGTCAGGTCGGTGACTACCGAGCTGTACTGGAGATCCCATGTTCCGCTCGCATTTTGGAGCAGGATTTCGTCGCCTGCTTTCAGTTCGCTCCAGGGGATGCGGTCACCTTTCACCAGGGTGCCCGATGCGTCCTGAGCCATCATCGGAACAAGCCCGATGAGCATCACTACGAATAAAGATAAAAATCTCTTCATGTTGTATGGTTTTAGTTAAACAATAAAGTGAATGTTTTATGGCTCCAAAATTAGGCATTTATTTTGTAACCGCAAATTTTTTGTCACTCTTTTGTGCATAGCACGTAACATTTAATCATTTTGTCTGCATATTGCGCAATATACTATACAAAATCAAAGATACATACATCGTATTGTGACATTATGCAACTGTAACGAATGGAAATACGACAATTCGTCATTTTACATCACTCTTTGCCGGCTTTGATGTGGCTAACCTGAATTTGCGATGTGGCCGGTTGCAGGTTGTTTTCTGTACATGAAACAGGTCGTTTCCTGTACATGTCACAGGTTGTTTCCTGTACAGAGAACAATGTGTTTCATGTACAGGAAACACTCTGCAATCTGCGGGGTTGTTGCCTGCAATGTGCCGCATTGCAGGTGCAGCAGTCAGTTGTCTTTCAGTTTAAGGTAGCAGGTGATGGGGTAATGGTCCGAGCTTCCCATCTTGCTGTCCACTTTTGCGCTGTAGCTTTTCCAGTGGCTGCTGCACAGGATATTGTCGAGCCTGAAGTACATGCCTGCCTCATGATAGGATATGCCCGGCCCGATTCCCGACGACGTATAGGCATCATCGAGGATGTCGGTGAGCCGGTGGTGGGCATACGATATGGGTGAATCGTTGAAGTCGCCACACACAATGACGGGGTAGTGCAGCCGTTCTACAAAGGCTGCCAGGGAATCTGCCTGCTCGGCTCTGCGCACTCCTGCCCTGCCTATCTTGCCGGTGAGATAGCCCACATTGCTTTTCACGTTGACTTCGCCCGGTGTTTTCACGAGGTTTTTATAGAGACTTTTGTCTCCATCCGATATGGCATTCGACACGAAATGATTGTTGATGACGGTGACGGTATCGCCATCCGGAAGTTTCAAGGTATAGGCAATGCCACCGTGACACTCTGCATGGAAGGGCACCCGTTGTCGCCGGATGATGGGAAAGCGTGACCAGAATCCGAGTGCGTTTGTGCCGATGTGTATGGAGTCGTGATAGGGCCAGCGGTTGCGCACGGCAATCACTTTGTCACCATTTTCGTCGGGCCAGTACTGGTATTCCTGCAGGCACACGATGTCGGCATGTGATGAGCGCAGGTAGCCGAGCATGGCATCGAAACGGCTTTTGTGGCTCTCGTCATGGTCGGTAATGCAGAATCCTTTGACGTTGTAGCTCATTACCTTGATGCAGCCTTGCGGATGTGGGTCGGGCAGGTTGATGGGACAGTAGGTGCGCACTGCACTGAAGCATAGTGCCATTCCGGCTATGGACAGCCAGATGAAACGCGGACTGAAGACGGCCCAAAGCAGCAGAAAGAAGATGTTGGCCGCGAGATAGAAGGGAAAGGTGAGGCCGAACGCCACCAGCAACCTGAAGGAATCGGGGTGAACTGTGGCCGACATGGCACAGAGCCACATGAGCAGTATGCTTGCGATGTTGGCTCCTACGAGGGTAAACGTAAGAATCTTGCGGGCTGACTGTAGCATCGTTTGTCGCTTTAGTCTTTGGGAAAGGAGCCTTGATGCCTATTTCTTTCCGGCATCAAAGAGCTTCTTCTTTTCTTCATCGGTCAGGCTGTCGTAGCCCGAACGCTTGATTTTGGATAGTATGCGGTCTATTTCTCCGGGGTCGGATGTGTGGTGACTGTCTTCGTGATGACGGGATTGCTGCTTGCGCTGACGGGTGCTGTTGTTCCATTCTTCCAGCTTTTGTTTCAGGCGTTCCTTGAACGAAGGCTTTTTGGGTGTATATTCCTCCCACGAGGTGAAGCCACTGCGCTGCCTGCGGTCTTCGTCGCGCCAATGACGTATGAGCAGCCAGCCGAACAGCATGCCGCCCAGGTGGGCAAAGTGAGCCACGTTGTCGCCCTGCGAACTCATGCCCAGCAGCAGTTCTATCACCGCACTGGCAATGACCATGTATTTGGCCTTGATGGGTATGGGCGGTATAAGCAGCAGGATGCGCTCATTAGGGAACGTCAGGCCGAACCCCAGAAGAATGCCATAGATGGCTCCCGAAGCTCCCACCGTGGTCCATGCATTCAGATACTCGTCCATACTGATACTGCCATATCCGGTGTCTACAAATGTGTAGGCGTTAAGTCCCTCAATGTAATAGGTACAGAGCTGCACCACTTCCTGCATTACGCCGGCTCCCAGTCCGCATACCATATAGAACAGCAGGAAACGCCTGGGACCCCAGATGCTCTCCATTGTACGCCCGAACATCCAGAACATGAACAGATTGAAGAAGATGTGAGTGAAGTTGGCATGCATGAACATGTAGGTGAACAGCTGGTATATGTGGAACTCGGAGGCCTTGATGAAGTGGAGTCCGAGCAACTGGTTCAGGTCAATGTTCCAACGTTCACCCACAACGAGGGCGAAAAACATGAGAACGTTGATGATGATTAGATTCTTTGTGATGGGAGGAGTACGGAACATCGTTTATCGTTTTATAGTGCAAAAGTAGTACATTCTGCCTAAACGGCAGTCACCCGACGGCCTTTTTCAATCGGAAAGCCTTGGCGAAGGCACTCTGTCAATGATGGTTTTGTAGACCACGGCCAGCAGGAACGTCACAACGAGATAGCCTCCCAAATTGGCATACCAGTCGCCTCCAGCCCCGATCTGCCGGATGAACCAGGCACGCACTATGGGGTGGACCACAAACAACACCGACGACAAGGCCCCGACCTGCACCAGCACACTGCGCACATGTCCCCTGAGCCCTACCAGCGGCAAGCATGCCAGTGTGAAGAAAAACGGAGTGAGCAGCCATGCCACCTTGTTGAAGCAGCACAGGCAAAACAGCGGCACGCACACAAGGGTGAGCCACTTGTTGTAGTGCATGCCGTAGCGCGCCATCCAGATGCCCATGGCAAAAGGCAGCATGGAACCCACAAAATTATAGCGCAGGTAATTGAGAATGTCCATGTGGCGGTCGCGGATGACAACCGAATATAACAGCAGAGCCATGCACAGACATGTGATTATCACAAGCATCGACCTGCCACGCCGGTAGATGAAAAGCCGGTAGACGGCATACAATTGCATAATGAGTGAAAAGAACCACCAGGGACCCAGAAACAAATCGTGCTTGGGCAACCAGTGTGTCAGCTCGCGCAGCCAGGGCATGCCTACGGCAAAATCGCGTGCCGGCAGCAGGTTGGCCAGATAGGAAAACATCAGCACCACATGATACCACGTGTGTTGCCATTGCCAGTCGTGCTGCATCAAGTCGCTCACCACCCACAAGAGAAAACCCAGCCACAGCAGGTGCCACAGCTTGCGGGCATTATACCACATGAATTGCCAGAAGCCGACCCTGCGGCTCATCTTCTGCTCATACTTGATGACAAGTCCGTAGCCGCTCAGGAAGAGAAACAGCGGAACGCCATAGTGACCCACATAGGAAAAGAGGTTGAGCAACACATGTTCGCCACGCGAAACAAAGCCTATCAGCGCCCAAGTCCTGTCGAGATGGAAGGTGTATTCATTCTCAAGGGCACACACAGGAAGCCAGTGGCAGAAGTTGTGTAACACAATGCAGAGGATGGCAAATCCCTTGAGCAGGGCAGTGTCTTCAAGTGAAAGAGGTTGTCGCATGAGTGAACTATGGTCGGAGTGATAGTGAATCGACGGTGCGGGCAGCCTTCAGGCGTTCGCGCTCGAAGCGGGTGCCGTGAAGCAGGCTGTCATAGTTGTATTGCCTTTTCAGCAGGCGCGGACGACGCACATTAAAGCTGTCGTGTAAAAGGTCGCGACGCCTGTCATAGTACTTGCAGCGAATGCCGGCAAGCCCCATTAGAAGGTGCGGCAAATCATCGGTCATAAAAGGACGTTGGGATGCACGGAATGCAGCCTTGACCACGTCGGGATGCAGCTTCTTGAACAAGGGAGAAAACCACATGGTCATGGGCACCTCAAACTCGTAGTGGGCAGCCAGGGGAATGAGTGGGTCGGCAGGTGTGCGTCCGAACATCAGGCTGTGATCGAACACTTCCTCACCATGGTCGGAGAGATAGAGCACAATGGCATCACTGTCCTTAAAATAGGAACAGATGCGGCCGAACACTTCATCATTGTAGCGTGTGGCATTGTCGTAGTCAACAATTATCTGTCGCATCCAGCGAGCCAGGTTACCGCGGCCTTTAAGACTGTCGGGTGTAAAGTAAACATCCTTGGAGGTGAAGCGGTAGTCATACTTCTGGTGCTGCCCGTAGAGGTGGAATATCACCAGATTGTGGCGACCCGGCACATAGTGCTCATACTCTCTGATGAATGCTTTGTCGTAGCGGTAAATCATGCGGTTGCGATGGTCAAAGCAGAGAGAATCCATTTCGGGGTCGTTGAGAAAGAAACTCCCGTTGAAATCAATGCCGCTCTGACGCTTCACATTCTGGAACTGGTTGGTGAGAAACGCCACCTTGTAGCCGGCCTTGCGGAACAGGGCAGGAAACAATACGCCATCGCACCAGGTGCCGGGCTGCTCTATGCTGTGGGTGGAAAATACATTCTTGAACACATTGCTCGTGAGATTCCACGGTGCAACCACGTCAGTAAAGGCCACCAGTTCGCCATTGCGCAGCATCCGGAGTTGCCGGGGTGTGGTGGCCAACGGGTAGCCATAAAGCTGCGAATGATACTTGTTGTAGCTCTCACCTATGACAAGTACAATCTGAGGGCAGCGATAGGTGCAGGTGTCTACAGTCATAGTGTGCATGTTGCCCTTCAGGGTGACCAATGCCCTGTCGGCCAGTTCGAGCATGCGATAGGAATAGGCTATGCGGTAGAAAGGCGTGTAGAAAGTCTGCCACCTCACCTTTTCGGCCGTCTGGGTGGTCTTCTGTCGGTAGAACTCAACAAACTTCGCTTTCTCGCTTACCCAGGGAAACACGCAGCCACACAAAAGAGCAAGCACTACGACATCGGCAGGCCAAAGAGGCAAACGGCATCGCCGGATGCAAACATCCAGCCAACGCCGGCCAAACAAGGCCAGCACTGTATTGGCAGCCAACAGGGGAACAAACCACAGGAGTGTATGCCACATGGCATCGCCTGTGAAATAGGCCTTGAAGAATTCCCTGGTCTCTTCACCCGTGGTCTCTGTCCAAAGACGTAGCGTAGTGGGTGTAAACAGCATCAGAAACCGCTCGGTGAGGAACACTTCAAAAAAGGCCAATGCATAGCCCGCTGTATAGAATAAAGCCCTCGCAATGCGGGATATCCTGCGCGGAAGCAGCTGAAGCAACAGGCAGACAAGGTAGAGGTCGACAAACAGTTCGGCCATGTGAAGACCCACCTCTCCCTCATATTGCACCTGCCTCCATACGGTAATGCCCCACACGGCATACATGAAACAGACAAACAAAAAGTTATTCCATAACGGTCGGGCCGCGGCATGTGACACGCCAACCAGCCCGTGTAAAAGCACGGACAAGGCACGTCTGACACAAGCTGTTCCTATTATCGGCATCTTTGTTTTGGGTGCAAAGTTAATGCTTTCCTGCATAGCTCCGGCATCAACAAGCACGAAAGTGCAGGCCGAAGCCCTACAAGAAACAAGACAAAAAGGAGGCTGCCCTTTGCGTATTCTTTCAAATTCCACTAAATTTGCAGATGTTTGTCATATAGAACCACCTTTACATGAAAATACTTCATACAGCAGACTGGCACCTCGGTGATACATTTCACGGCTTCGACCGTACAGACGAGCACCGTCACTTCCTGGAATGGCTGACACAGACAATTGAGGAGCAGCAGCCCGATGTGATGCTTCTGAGCGGTGACATCTTTGACAGTCCCAACCCTTCTGCCGCGGCCGAACGGCTGTTTTATGACTATCTTTGCCGCATAGCCTCTATAAATAAAGGTATGCAAACCCTGCTCATTGCCGGCAACCATGATTCATCTTCGCGGCTCGAAGCCCCGGCATCCATGCTCGGGCAATTTGGCATCGAAGTGCGCGGCACGGTGGCACGCGACAAAGACAGAAAGGCAGACTACGGCCACCTGTTGATACCTGTCACTGCCAAAGACAATCTTGACGACAAAGCCATCGTTATGGCAATGCCTTTCCTGCGTCCTGACGACTATGAGGAAGGCGAAACAGTATCACAAGGCATCCGACGCTTCATTGCCGGACTAAAGCAAAAGGCTGTGGAGCAATATGGAAACACTGTTCCTCTGATATTAATGGCTCACTTCTATGCCGCCGGCTCTGAAATCAATGCAGACGAACACAGTGAACGTTTGGTTGTGGGTGGATTGGACTGCGTCAATTGCGCATCCCTGGGCAACGGCATTACATATGCGGCGCTGGGACATATACACAAGGCACAGCACGTGGCCAACCAACCCAACGTATGCTATCCCGGAAGTGTATTGCCAATGTCGTTTTCCGAAAAGGACTATAAGCATGGAGTCAACCTGATAGATGTAAACCCGCAGGAGGCCAAAATAGAAAGGCTTGCCTATGAACCTTTGCGCAAACTGGTTTCAATACCGGAAGATGGAAGTGCCAACTACGAAGAAGTGTTGAAACTGATAGCCAAACTGCCCAAAGTACGCAAAGTGGAAGAAAATGACGATTGGCCTTATGCGGAAATAAAAGTAAACGAATTGCACCCCAACCCATCTATGGCAAACGGCATAGCAACAGCCATGGAAGAACGGCAAGCCCGGCTGTGTCGCATCGTACGTGTGCGGCCTACCGGAGAGCCTGCCGGCGACACAGCACCCATAGCCACGACGGAGGACTTGCGTAAACTGAATCCTGCACTATTGGCACGCGACATATATAAAAATGTATACGGTGAAGAAATGCCCGACGAAATAGCAAGACTCTTCGCACAGGCCAAACGCAGCGCAGAGGCCATTGAGGCAGACAACAACGATTGATACACCATGAAGATAGATAAGATAGAACTTTGCAATCTGGCTTCTCTCGAAGGCACACACATCATAGACTTTACACAAGAGCCCCTGCGATCTGCAGGGCTGTTTGCCATCACCGGCAACACCGGAGCCGGCAAAAGCACGATACTCGATGCCATTTGCCTGGGACTGTATGGACGAGCTCCAAGGTTTGAAAACGGTGAACGCCTGCGCAATTTGGGACTGACAGCCGGAGAAGACGAAAAGCCCCAGCTTGCCGCAACCGACGTAAGGAACATATTGAGACGCGGACAAACCGGAGGTTACAGCCGCATTACGTTTTCATTGCCAGACGGAAGTGTATATGAAGCGTCCTGGAGTGTAAGGCAGAAACGAACGGGAACCTACGATACGGCCCAACGCGGCTTGCGGAAACTTGCACCCAAACATGAGGATTATGATGCGCGGGAAGTACCGGAACGCATTGCAGGCCTCATACACCTTACCTATGAACAATTTACGCGTACAGTGATTCTCGCACAGAACAGTTTTGCCAACTTCCTGCATGCAAAACAGTCCGAAAAGTCATTGCTGCTTGAAAACCTTACAGGGACCGAGCTCTTCGGCCGCATATCCAAGATTATATACGAGGAAGCCGTAGAGGCACAAAAGCAATATGACGGGCTCTTGAAGAAGATAGAAGGAATTGCATCCAATAGATTGGATGACGAATCACTTGCACGGTTGAAAGAAGAACTAACGCTTTATCGTGGGCAATACTCCCGTGAGACTTCAAATCTGAAAAGCATAGAAGAACAGTTGGAATGGTATGACGAGTACAACATTACCCGCAAGGAACTGGACGAAGGAAGGAAACTTCAATTTGAAGCACAGCGAGCTTACAACTCCTTATACGACAAGAAACAATTACTGGAACGCTACGACAGCGTACAACCTTTTCAAGGACTCTACCACTCAATCAAGCAGATAAAGTCGGACATTTCGCATTTGAAGGTGCAAATAGCCCAAAAACAAAAGGAAATTAACGAGCAGAAAACAAACCTGGAGCAAGCATCGCAACGGTATGATTTGGCCAAGGGAAAATTGCTTGAGACACAGAATATGCACGAGCAGAAGCTGCCCCAATTCAACCAAGGACATACTATCGAGGGTGAGATTTCTGCCATTGAAGCCGATTTAAAGAAGAAGCAAGAGGAACTGAATGTACAACACAGTGCCATCGGGAACAAAAAGGAAGAGCTTTCTGCCAAGGAAATGCGGCATGATGAAACAAAAAAACAGATAGAGAATATCAGGCAAAAGCAATTGTCCATTGCCATGCACAAGCCGCTTATCGACAATCTCGAAAGTATCAAGGTTCAGTTGGAAAGGGCTGCGGAATTGGAAGTCTTGTCGGAGAATTTAGCAAAAAAGCAGCACGACGACAGCAAAGAACTGGCCACATTAAAGGAACGCCGGCAGAAATTAGAGCAAGAACGCAATCAGCTTCAATCGGAATCTCAATCTCTGAAGGACGAATTGCGAATACATGAACAAGCCAACCACGGCATGGATAGTGCCACATTGCAACAACGGCTGGCTTACCTTTCGGACTTGCACCGGCGCTCACGCAGTGCTTTCAACCTGTGGGGACGAATAGCCAACGACTACTCGGAAATCGAAAACAAAGAAAACGAAATACGAAGAAGGGATTCTTCTTTGTCAACATTGAAAGAGGAAATCTCATCGTTGTCGCTCAAATTGGCTGCTTTCATAGAGTCACGCAATGTGCTACGCGTTTCATATATGTTGAGCCAAAGCGATAACATCAAAGAATTGCGCAGACAATTGAAAGAAGGGAATGCATGCCCCGTATGCGGAGCAACGCATCATCCATACCACTCGGAAACCGAATTGGAACTGGGACGTTTGCTCTCTGATCTAGAAAAAAACTATCAGGCGGCAGAGAATGATGTTGTATCCACACGTGAACGGCTGGCAAGTAAGCAACAGCAACTGGCCGAAGAGCAGGGACAGCTGCAAATCGAACGTGACTACCTTAATAAAAAGAAGGAGCAGCTGAAACACGACTTGACAGAATGGAAAGACTATGAAGACATGGACCAATCGTTTAAAGACAGCTCAGCCACCGTAAATCGGCAAGTACGTTCAGCCCTAATCATGCAGTTGTTAGACAATGCCGAACGTGATGTCAAGCAACAAACAGAGGTCAACACACAGTTCAATATACATCAGACTGCCATCAATCGTATCAACCTAAGCATGCGTCACAATGCCGAGGCCCAACAAGAAAACTATCGCAACCTTTCGGCTGTAACAACCGACATGAAAGTAATGGAATCACGCATAGCCGTTTCTCAAAAGCAACAAGAACAAAACATCATAGAAGGCACCAATCTTCTGAACGAAGCTGACAAGCAAATGACACTGCCCTTATGGAAAGACAAGTGGAAACGAAACCATGATGGCGTCTTGCAGGAAATAAGTGCAATGGCCGAGATGTGGCATAACAATGAGACATCACTTAGAATGGCACAAGAACAAGAATTCAAGTTACAAGAAGAAACAAATGCATTGCTCAATTGGCTGACAGATAAAAAACAATTTGCAACGAGCTTGGAGCAAGAAATTCATAACCTGCAACAGTCCATCGACAATAAGCGCAGACAAATGCGTCTGATGTTTGGTGAACAAAGCCTTGCACAAGCCCAAAAGCAAATGCAGAACAGACTTCAAGAAGCCTCAACGGAAGCTGATTTATGCAGAAAGAAGTTTGATACCGCGGCAGAAATCACGCAAAAGCTGCAAGGAGAGATGAAAAACCTTAACCTGTTGCAACAACAACGCGATGCCGAACTTTTGGAAACCTGTTCACAATTGGACTATCGCATATCACGTTTCAACAATGACCATTCAACACTACAATACTTTGAACTGGAAAAGCTGTTTGAAGACCCACGCGATTGGAAAGCCTTACGAAAGAGCATTGATGAAAGCTATGACCGTTTACGTGAAATCAACTTTAAGGTAGAGTCGGTCTCACAACATATTTTACAGTTGCAAAAGGCAACCTGTCGTCCTTCCGAATCTCCAGATGAAACGCAACAAGCCTTACAGATGCGTCACGATAATGGGAAAAGACATCAAAAAGAAATAGAAGTCTTGCTGGGAAAAGCTGAAACCCGCTTGTCCATGCACGAAGAAGCTGAAAGGCAAATGAGCAGTTATGAAAATGAAAGACAAAATCTGGAACAAAATGCTCTACATTGGAACCAGCTAAATAAAGTTATAGGAAGCGCTGATGGCAAACGCTTCCGCGAAATTGCCCAATGCTACACATTTGAAATTCTTATAGGTTATGCCAATACACATTTGCGGAATCTGACAACGCGTTACCGCTTGAAAGCACGACGTGGAACACTTTGGGTAGATATCATCGACAGAGATATGTTATCGCAAGTCCGTGGAGTCAATTCTCTTTCAGGAGGCGAGACATTCATAGTAAGCCTGGCCTTGGCTCTCGGGCTGTCCTCTCTTAGTTCGTGTGGCAGTAATATCGGAAGCCTTTTTATTGATGAAGGATTTGGCAACCTGGATAACAACAGTCTTGACATGGTCATTTCCGCACTGGAAGGGCTGCAGCATCTGCAAGGAAGAAAAGTGGGCATCATCAGCCATACCGAACAAATCCGTTCACGTATTGCACCACAGATACACCTGCTCAAATCGCAGGGAGGGAAAAGCCGCATAGAAATACGATAAAGGAAAAGATGCGATGGAAGATACGCTTTAAAGTCTTTAACTCTTGATGCTGATACAATTCAACTTTTATGTCGTAACTTTGCGCAAGAATAATGATATAAATAACTCCTTAAACATATATCACCATGAAGTTTTTAACAAATGACAAACTTGTGATTGTTGGCGCAGCCGGCATGATAGGCTCCAACATGGTTCAGACAGCCCTGATGATGGGCTTGACAAACGACATCTGCTTATATGATGTCTTTTCTCCGGAAGGTGTTGCAGAAGAAATGCGCCAAAGCGGTTTCGGTGACGTAAAAATCACAGCCACTACAGACGTAAAAGAAGCTTTCACAAACGCCAAGTACATCATATCTTCAGGTGGTGCACCACGCAAACAAGGCATGACACGTGAAGATTTGCTGAAAGGCAATTGTGAGATTGCTGAAGGATTGGGCAAGAACATCAAGACATATTGCCCCGATGTAAAACACGTGGTCATTATCTTCAACCCAGCCGATTTGACCGGGTTGGTAACATTGCTGTATTCCGGATTGAAACCTTCACAGGTTACGACTCTTGCCGGACTTGACTCTACACGTCTGCAAAGTGCATTGGCCAAGAAATTCAATGTACAGCAAAGTGAAGTAACAGGTTGCGCTACTTATGGTGGCCATGGCGAGCAAATGGCAGTATTTGGCTCACACGTAAAAATCGATGGCAAACCTTTATCAGATATTATCGGCACTGCCGAATTCCCTGAATCCGAATGGGAACAAATGAAGGTTGACGTAACAAAAGGCGGAGCGAAGATTATAGAACTCCGTGGACGCTCTTCTTTCCAAAGCCCTGCTTATCTTTCCGTTGAAATGATTCGTAGTGTGATGGGAGGAGAAAAGTTTGCATGGCCCGCTGGAACCTATGTTTCTACAGACAAGTACAACCACATCATGATGGCCATGAAGACAACACTCGATACTACCGGTTGCCATTATGAAGTGCCTCAAGGAACGGCAGAAGAAAATGCAAAACTTGATGCCAGCTATGAACATCTGTGCAAAATGCGCGATGAACTGGTTACGCTCAACATAGTTCCTCCTATCTCTGAATGGAGCAAAATTAACCCCAACCTTTAAAGGCTGAGAGTTACAGAACGCTTTCGTTAGCAACCAATAAATACAATAGCAGGCTGCATTCAAATATATTGCAGCCTGCTATTATTATGTGGCAAAAGTTGTACACGATGCCTCATTTTATTGTATCTTTGTTCCATGAGACGCTTTATAAAATTCTTCTGTAAGACTGTTCAAATCGTTTTCCTGCTTTGTTCTTTTTCTTCTGTGGCAAACTGTAAAGTGCGCCCGGCTTCTTTGTTTGTTGATGGAATGGTATTGCAGCAAAAGAGCAATGTCTGCATTTGGGGCTGGGCTGAAGCCGGCACGACTGTTTCAGTTAAGAGCTCATGGGACAAAAAGGAATACCATTGTCAAAGTGGCAATGACGGACGATGGAAATTGTCTGTCAAGACACCTGCAGCCGATGGAAAATCGTATGAACTGGTTATTTCTGATGGCGAGCCTTTGGTTATCCGCAATGTCGTAATGGGTGAAGTGTGGCTTGCATCCGGCCAGAGCAACATGGAGATGCCGCTTCGCGGGTGGCCGAAATTCCCTTTGGCCGGTTCTTCGCGCTATATAAAAGAAGCAGAAAATTACAAAGACCGGTTACGTTTCGTGCGTGTACCTCACAACCCGTCTTTGAAGCCGGTTGACCGGCTTGAAGTGCGATGGCAAATCTGCGATTCCACTACAGCAAAGGATTTCAGCGCAATAGGTTATTTTTTCGGCCGTATGCTTTCAGATAAGTTAAACTGTCCGGTAGGCATTATATGCTGTACGTTCAGTGGTACGCATGTTGAGGCCTGGACTCCCGAAGATGTGTTGCAGACGTATCCTGATATCAATTTGCGTCCCGACTATCTGGAGATGCTTATTCCAGCTGCTCAACCGATGGTTATGTACAACGGCATGATTCATCCTCTCATAGGTTATACGTTGAAAGGTTTTATTTGGTATCAGGGTGAAGCTGACGTTTCTGCCTATGACAAATATGCTTTACGTCTCAGCAATATGGTTAAGGCTTGGCGCTCAGCTTGGAATGACACGAAGTTGCCCTTCCTGTTTGTCGAATTGACACCCTACAGATATGTGGGTCTTGCCCGCAATCGTGCCCCGCGACTTCGGGATGCCCAATGGCAAGTAGCCGATAAGCTTCCCAACGCCTCGATGATTTGCACAAATGATTTGGTTAATCCGGAAGAAAGCAACAATATACATCCATCCGATAAAATTGATGTTGGAATGCGTCTCTCATGGCTCGCTCTCAATAAAGTTTACCGGCAAAAAAGTTTTCATGCCGATTACCCTCGTTTTCAAAAGATGAAAATAGATGGTGAATCCGTTACGTTGTCTTTCTGTAACATAAAGGACGGTTTTGCACCTGTTAATACGGTTGTCGGATTTGAAATTTGCGGAACGGATAATATCTATCATCCGGCAACAGCCCATATCAAAGGAAATCAAATCGTTGTTTCATCGGGTAAAGTCGCACATCCCAAAGCCGTCCAGTATGCTTATAAAGACTTTTTTCCGGGCAATGTAAAAAGCCGGAGCGGAATGCCGCTTGTACCGTTTACAACAGTCCGCTGATTACATGTCGATAAGTTTGTTGGCAATGGCATAGATGGTAAGGCCGCTCAGCGAGTGTATTTTTAGCTTGCGGCAAATATTGCGTCTGTGAGTCATGACAGTATAGACAGAAAGGCACAAACGGTCGCCTACTTCCTTATTAGAAAGCCCTTTTACAAGGTTGACCAATATTTCCTTTTCTCGGCTGCTAAGTAAGTCCGGCATATCTTTATTTCCGAGATTCAGTTTCTCGGCTTTGTTTTCTTCTATAGCCTGTTCTATTTTTTCTGCCGAATCGTAGATGGTAATATAACCATGATATGATTCCAAATTTTCCATCATGCTCAAGTCGCTAATGATGGCTATGCAAGATGTGCCGGGATTGCTACGGCTGAATTCTGTAATATCGATACCTCCGTCAAAACGCGGTGAGACAAATAAAAAATCGAAGCGACGCACAGCCGAAAGGTTACGCAGTGACTGTTTACTTTGTACTGACACAGTATGAATGTGCTTGCTTGTGATATGTTCCAACAAAGAAATAATGCCATTGCGAATAACAGGCAGATTTTCGGCTATCAGAACATGGCAGGTTTCTTTATCTGTTGCCATTTTCCACCTCCTGCTTTAAGTTATATACGGCAGGTACAAAGATATAGTCCTCTGCTTTACAGTGTGCATCCAAATCTTTTTCGCAATCGTAAATCTGATACAGTACAGCATTGAGTTTGTTGCGATTGGTGTCTTCAGGACTGTATTTTATCAATATCTGCTTTAGTTCTCTCAATTCGTCGTCTATGGAATGATGGTTACGCGAAAATGTTTGTAATTCAAACGTTTCATCAATCTCTCCGTTTAAGAGCTTTTCAACATAGGGAAACAGCGTACGGTCTTCATAGCGCATGTGTTTTGTCACGGTAGATATACAACTGTCAAACTGCTTGTTGATAAGGCGGTTGATAGGGTTTTCAGAATCTTCGTTAAGAGCCGAATGCAGATTGGCATGTATGTGAGGAAATATATAGTCCAAAAAGTAGACGTGCGACTGGCGCAGATAGTCGAGCAATGCCGGCACGGAAAGATTGGCTATTTCCTCTGTCACCTGTGTATAGCCGCAATGTACAAAATTGATAATGGCCAAAAAAGTCGTGGCATCCACTTTATACATCTTGCATACTTCCTCTACACTTTTATCACCAAAGCCGAGCGACATGCCGAAACGGCTAAGCACCTGAAGCAGATTATAGTTATCCTCTATGATATCGGCCATGCGGTCATTGGCCCGATAGTAATTTGCCATGTTTTGTCGTTTTTGAGTATAAAGGTAAGAAAATTCATTGCAATTTTCCGAGTCGTTCTTCCATTCTTTTCCGTTGCAAAGAAAAGATACCCGCAATTGGGTATCAGGCTGTTTTTCTTCTAATCAATATAAGTGATTTGTTTTGATGCGTTCCTTATGAAAAATGCTCCCTTCCCGAAAAAACAGGAAGGGAGCATTTTTAGTATGTAACGCACCGTTTTATGCCTATGCATTAGATTCTGCCTTGGCCTTGAATGCCAAGGCATACATGCGCATTTGCTTGAGCATGGAAAGCAGGCCGTTGCTACGGGTGGGCGAAAGATGTTCGCGCAGTCCTATTTTGTCTATGAAATAAAGGTCGGCGTTTAGGATGTCATCGGGTGTATGCCCGCTTAGAACTTTGATGAGTAGCGCAACAATGCCTTTTACAATTATGGCATCGCTTTCTGCGCGAAAGAACAGCTTCCCGTCATTCTCGTCGCACACAAGCCATAGACGGCTTTGGCATCCGGGTATGAGGTTCGATTCGGTCTTGTCGCTTTCGGGCAAAGGCTTTTGTTCGTTGCCCAAGTCGATCAGAACCTGATAACGATCCATCCAATCGTCCAACTCGCTAAATTCTTCTACAATCTCGTCTTGTGCTTCGTTAATCGTCATTTTTCTAAAGAGTATATAAGCTGTAAAAGTGTTTGGCCTACGGCCTTCATAGTGTTCTTGTCGATATTTTCGGGCGTGTCGTTTACTGTGTGCCACGTAGGACCGAATCCGGAATCAGCTGTAGGATAATAAGCTATGATATCGGCCATCGGTATCCGCGCAATGCGATTTACGGGCAGGTGATCGTCTGTAATGTACCCCCCGTTTTCGTTTTTAAAATACGTGCCGAATCCGGCATTCTGAGCAGCGGTCCAAATCTGTTCCACTACTTCTGATGCATACTGCATGGAAAAGCCTTCACGATAGAAGTGCGCTCCTTGCCCGCCTACCATGTCAAGCAGAATGCCGAAGCGGAATCCTGTGGCATGTGGGTTGTTTGACCAAAACTGCGAACCCAGGCACCACGTATCGGAATCATCTCCTCCTTTTTCGGCCCATCGTGGAGTTCCTGCATCTTCGGCATCAAAGCACACAAAGTCGATGCCTATTTCCGGCTTTTGGCTTTGCAGCAACCGTGCAACCTCAAGCATTACGGCTATACCGCTTGCGCCATCATTGGCACCTGCAATCGGTGTCTTGTAATTGGCAGGATTGGCATCATTGTCGGCCCAAGGGCGACTGTCCCAATGAGCGGCGATCAGGATGCGGCTTGACGCTTTCGGATCAAGTTGGGCGATAATGTTATACCCATTCATCTTGACTCCATCGTAGCGCACGAATTCAGCATCTTGCGCAGATACGCTGAAACCGTATTGGCGGAATTTGTCTATAAGAAACGTTCCACAGGCATTGTGTGCTTCAGAACCTACTACGCGCGGCCCGAAATGGCATTGCGCGAACACATGCGCAAGTGCGCTGTCAGCGTTGAAGTCTGGCACCGCAGTAGAATCTTCTTGCCCGGATGTAGTCACAGATTGCTTTCTGCCTCCGCAACCGGCGAAGAGTATTGTGCAAAGACTCAAAAGCCCGATGTAAATGCTCTTTTTCATGATAAATTGATAGTTGCCGCGTCTTGAACTTGTTGCATGACGCGGAGAAAATTGCGCCCCCATATTTTACTGATGTCTGTTTCCGAATAATTCAGGCGGAGCAGCCTGCGTGTGAAATTGATTAGTTCTGAAGCATCGGCCAACCCGATTACCCCTCCATCACCGTCAAAGTCTGTGCCAAGCCCGACATGGTCAATCCCCATTATGTCTACGGCGTGTTGCAGATGCGCTAAGGCATCTTCGATGGTTGCCTGTCCGTTTTCACGCAGGAACCCGGGGTATAGCGTAATCTGGCATACACCTCCTGCCTTAGCCAAAGCACGCAACTGCTCGTCGGTGAGATTGCGGGGATGGTTGCATAAAGCCCGGCAGGATGCATGACTACAGACAATCGGAGTGGCACTGATTTCCAATGCGTTCCAAAAACTTTCTTCACCGCCATGCGACAGATCGACCATCATGCCGACCCGGTTCATCTCGCGGATGACCTGTTCACCAAACAGACTTACACCGTGGTTCAAATGGCCGGTTTTGCATGCCGAATCGCAAATTAGGTTGTCGCCATTGTGGCAGAGCGTCATATAGACCACGCCACGTTGTTTGTAACGTTCTATGTTTGAAAGATCGCGGCCTATGGCATAACCGTTTTCGATGGCACGCATTATGGCTTTCTTCTCTTGATGTTTCATACGATAGAGTTCATCGGGTGTTTTGCACAGTTCCACTCCTTCACACTTGCCCATAATGGTTTCAATGCCGTTTAGCAAACGGTCGCATTGCGAAGTTGCCTCAAGCAGTGAAGCTTCGTCCAGTTTTCCTTGGGGTAGGTAAGCTGCCATAATGCTTGCATCCAAATGACCTTCGCGCATCTTGTGCAGGTCTACCAGTATCTTGGGATCACGTTCATCGAAGTGAATACCGCGATCAAAAAACATTGGCGTGTCACAATGCGTGTCAAGCGATAGTATATTCGAATGGATCTTTTTTGCAGCGGAAAATTCGGATGCTTCTGCTGATAACCATTTAAACAGAGGTAACATGCTTTTATCCCCTCTCAGAATAAAGCATTCGGGATGCCACTGCACTCCTATGACAGATTTGAAATCTTTGCTTTCAATGGCTTCAATGATGCCATCAACGCTTTGTCCGCATACGGTGAAAGCGTTGCCTACGGAACTGACGGCCTGATGATGAAAAGAATTGACGGCTATTTTCTCTTTTCCGAAAATGCTTCTGACGAGACTGCCTTCTTTCAATATCACAGAATGCGACGGATAACTCCGCTCAAGTTCTTGCGAATGCTTAACATGCGCCATCTTTGAGCTATGGCAGGTGTAAATGTCCTGATAGATGCTTCCGCCTGTTGCAATGGCCAGCAACTGTATGCCTCGGCAAATGCAAAGCAAGGGAATTTGCCTGTCCAATGCCATACGCAATAGCAGCAATTCCTTGCGGTCACGCTGAGGACAAATAGAATGAAGGGCCACCGATGGTTCCTCACCCGTAAAAAGCGGATTCAAATCGCTTCCCCCTGAAAAGACGAGCCCGTCAACATGCTCTAAAATGGTGTCTATGTCGCTTTCGTCCTCAGACGGCGGAATGACAACAGGTGAAGCTCCGCCGGCAAACACACTTTGATAATAACCTTGCGCCAATTCGCAACCTTTTTCACCATAATTTCCGGTGATTCCTATGACAGGATAGCATTTGGGAGCAGAATGGCATTGACACAGTGCCTTATACCTGCCTTTCCAATCAAAAAAATCATTCATGTGACGATGGATTTTCTTCTAATTCATTGTCGTATTTCCTGTTCGGATTTTTTGGAAACCATCCTTTCTTGACTCTTTCACGTTGTTCAAAGAGCTCTTTGATGGACCAAAAGCAGCTGAACGAAAACACGCTTAGCATGGAGCTTATGGCAAGGTTCCAAACAAGCATGGCTGCTATGCAGCCGATAATTCCGACAACAAGGAAAATCCACCAGTAACGTGTGCCTGTATAATATTCCGTTTTGATGACGATAGGATGAAACAGCCCTATTACCAAAAATGAAAATGCACCGATTAAAAGCCCTGTAAAATAGAACATTTACTCGTCTTTAGGAAATACGATGGGTAATTGTCTTGAAATGCTTTGTTGGAGAGAAATCAGTGTTTCCGTGCTTGTCACGCCGGGTATCTGCTGAATCCTGTTATTAAGGAGGTCCATCAGATGCTCGTTGTCGTAAGCATAAAGCTTCATCATCATGGTATAATTACCTGTTGTGAAATGACATTCAACAACCTCTGGTATTTGTTTTAAGCGATCGACCACATCGTTATACATGGAACCTTTTTCCAGATTGACACCGACAAAGGTACAAGTGGAATAACCTATGGATTTGGGATTCACATGGTAGCCGGTACCCAGAATAGTCTTTCTCTCTGTAAGTTTTGCAATTCTTTGGTGTACAACGGCTCTCGAAACTCCACATCTGAGAGCCACATCGCTTAATGGGATACGGGCATCGCCCGAAATGATTTGCAGAATGCGCAAATCAAGATTGTCTATTTTATCCGGCATGATACTTTTTATTAGTTGAAGCAAAAATACAACTTTAAAAGTATAGAATGGCTTATGTGCTGCATTTAATTTCGCGTTTTGTTAAAATATGAAGCGCATTTTGTGACAAAACGTATTTTGCACACTAGCACATCGGTCTTGCTTAGCCGAATATCTCGTCAATCCAGCCGTTCAACGAGTATTTATAGATGATGGTGCTGTCTAAAGGTTTGAAGTCTGTTTCAATAAACGCAAGCGGTATGTCAGGAGAGTCCCTATCTATTACCAGAACGTTTTGAGGCGTATAGAAATCATAACCGGTGATGGCCTGATTGGTTGTAATGATTTTTCGCGATGCTCCTAAAGCTTCGATACAGCGAATGGTTAGCCCGGTCTGCTTCGGATGTTGAATGTCTATAACGATTTTTGATTGTGAAATGGCCGTTACCGTACTCTGCCTGCTCAATGGCTTGTACTTGAAATCACTCATTTTCATGGCAATATTTCTGTTGGCGATTTTCAAATACCAAAATTGGGCTCTGTTTTGCAGATATAAATACCAAAAACCCTTTTTCCCGAAAGCACTGGCTATTCTTTTGATTTTGTCAACAACAGCGAAACGATCGGTATGACCGGTACCAATAAAGCAAAAATCATATTTGTACAAATGATTGTCTGAAACATTCCTGTATTCGTCTATATAAAAAAGCGGACGGAACTTGACTTGCGGATAGGCCTTGCAGTCATTGTCATCAAAAGAATAGACCTTGTCAAAGAGATTCAGATATTCCGTCGTGTATTTTTTGTTGCGGAATGAATCCCACTGATAGTAAATCCTTTTTATGTGTGGATTGGCCGAATTGACTTTCGCGACAAACCATAGCGGCATGGCTTCCGTACTTAATGCGAGAAAATAATCGAAATGCTTGTCTGCAATTTGCGACCATACTTTCTTGTAATAATGATCAATGGAGCGGGCCAAGATTTTTTTCTTGAAGCGGATGATGCCTTTCAGCCAAAAGTTGTTGGAAGGACGGTCATCGACAAAACAGACGCGTGCGCCTCTGTTTTCAAGTGCATTTGAAATGGATCTTTCATAACCGAAGAAAACAGGCGAAACAAAAAGAATGTGCTTGTCGTGCAGTTCTATCATTTGTAAAGTCCTTTTTCCTTCATTTCATTGATAGACTGCTCATATTTGTCTTCCTGCACATCTTGTGCATTGACCCATTTTGCAAATTCACCGATGCCGTCACTGAAAGACCACTTGGGCTTAAATCCGAGTATTTCTCTTGCGGCAGAAATATCCGCGTAATTATGACGTATGTCTCCCAAGCGATAGTTGCCGGAAACAGTTACCGGTATATGTATGCCATATTTCTCTATTAATGTATTGGCAACGGTTAAGACATCGGTAGGTATTCCTGTTCCGATGTTGAACACATGACCATTGGCCTCGTCCTTTTCAATTCCCAATATGGTAGCATCTACCACATCGTCGATATAGACAAAATCGCGGCTTTCCCGTCCGTCTTCAAATATATTGATGGGATTTCCGTTTTTGATGCGCGTTGAAAAAATCGACAGGATTCCGGTATAGGGATTGGAAAGTGATTGTCCCGGACCGTAAACGTTTTGATAACGAAAAGAAACTGACGCAATACCAATTGAAGGGCATACCAGATGGACCAATTGGCCTTCTACTTGCTTTGTGATGCCGTATACAGACGTGGGATGGATAAGAGAATCTTCTGTTGTTCCGACAAGTTTCAGCGGTTTGGTACATGAAGGATATTTTACTTCAAAGTCACCTTGGCTCATATCTTTGTCTGAACGCTCCGTAGGATAGACATACTTTTTCAGTTCATCGCTGTAATACCGTCCTTCCCCATAAATGGCACGGCTTTCGGCAACGACGACTTTTTTCACACTATGTTTCGTGTTTGTCAGAAGGTCTAATAAGAGAGCTGTTCCTCCTATGTTGGTTGCCACATACTTTTCAATTTCATACATGGATTGTCCTGTTCCGGTTTCAGCGGCAAGATGTACAACACAGTCTGCACCGTCGAGGGCTTTCAACCAATCGTTTTTCGAAGTTACTGAGCCCAGCACAAAGTTCACTCGTCCCTTTATCGAGTTATATAATGGAGATGTGGTGTCCGGATTGTCGCCATGTATTTGTGGCGATAAATTGTCCAAGACTGTAACATCGTATCCTTCTGCTTGCAGTTTCAGAGCTAAATGTGAGCCTATGAATCCTGCACCTCCGGTAACCAGAATTTTTCTTTTCTTCATCGTTCTTGCATTAAACATTCAGGGCAAATGCCGGCTTGCACTGTACAAATAGAGCAAATTATGTGTCCCTTGAAAGTTTTCGGCTTCAAAAATACGGAAAAAATACGAATGCTTTGCCGCTTTAAGTGGGAAAGTGAATGGTGTGGCCGAAAAATGCCTGTTTAATGTAAAAAAAATAGTTCACTGATTAACTGTTTATTCCTATCTTTGTAACCATTAAATATAACTTGATATGAAAGGAGTTGCAACATTTATAATTTCCATGATGGCCGCAGGTGCGATTTATGCGCAAGAAGTAGGCCGCAATGATGTACTGCGAATAATAAAAAAAGTTGCAGATTGGCAAATAACGGATTATGATAAAAAGCACTCGCGTGATACCAATTGGGAAAATGGCGCTTTGTTTGTGGGTATGTCACATTGGGCTGAATTGGCAAAAAGAACCTGTAACGACCAACGCTACTATGATTGGCTGTTAAAGATAGGAAAGCGCAACCATTGGCAACCGGGTCCCAGAATGTACCATGCAGACGATATCACGGTTACACAAACATGGCTCCGGCTTTCCGAAGTATTCCATGAGCCGTCTTATGCATATCCGACCATCGCACGTCTTGACTTTTTGGTCTCGCACCGTTCGTCTTCTGATTTGGATTTCAGAAAGAACCATCACGACCTCTTTACACGTTGGTCATGGTGTGATGCCCTTTATATGGCACCGCCGGCATTTATTAAGCTTTATACCATGACGGGAAAAAAGAAATATTTGAATTTTGCTCACGATGAGTTTCGTGAAACGGTATCATATCTTTATGACAAAGACGAACATTTGTTTTTCCGCGACTCGCGCTATTTCGACAAGCTTGAAGCGAATGGACGGAAAGTGTTTTGGGGGCGTGGCAATGGTTGGGTGATTGCCGGTCTGGCAGAGATTTTGAAATTGCTGCCTGAAAAAAACTCTCAACGCAAATACTATCTGCATTTGTTCAAAGAGATGAGTGAACGGCTGCTTGGATTGCAGCAAGAAGATGGATATTGGCGGGCAAGCTTGATGGACGCCGCTTCTTATCCTTCACCGGAAACGAGTGCTACCGGTTTTATCGCCTACGGATTGGCCTACGGTGTGCGTTCAGGAATTTTGGACAAAAACCTATTTCTTCCGGCAGTAATGAAAGGTTGGAACGCCATGTGTCGCGCTGTTTCGCCGGAAGGACGTTTAGGCTATGTACAACCTATCGGAGGCGATCCTCAGAAAGTCGTGGCAGAAATGACCCAGGTTTATGGTTGCGGTGCATTCTTGTCATTAGGATATGAAATTTATTCCTTATTATAAACACATACGAAAAAGCGCATGTCAAAGAGACTTACATACATTGCCGCATTGATATTGTCGGCTGCAACAGTAATAAGCACCGGCACCAAGGCCACGGCACAAAAGAAAAAGGCGGAATTCGTAACGCACATATCGTTTGACATTAAGCACAGTGTCGCTGTTGACGAAATGATCTACGGACAGATGCTCGAAGATTGTAATGACAGCGTGATTTATGGCGGTCTTGTCGACCGCAATGGGAATGAAAATCCTGCCGTGCGCAATCTGCTGCAAGCGCTCGATATTCCGGTGATGCGCTGGCCTGCCGGCACATACATTCATGAATATCATTGGAAAAACGGCATCGGGCCGAAAGAGCATCGCCCTACTGTTGCAATGAAATGCTGGGGCGGAACCGACCCTAACACATTCGGCACAGACGAGTTCCTGCAATGGTGCGAAAAAATGGGAGTGCCTGCATACATCAACTTCAACATGTCCAACAGTCTGCAATATGGAGGAACGATAGGAGAAGCCATTGACTGGATGGACTATACAATGGGCAACTCAGCCGAAACGATGGGAAAGCTAAGAGCCCGGAACGGCCGTAAAGAACCTTATGCCGTGCCGTTTTGGTGCATCGGCAATGAAAACTATGGATCTTACGGAGTTCATCGTGGTGAAACAGCCACAGAGTATTCTTCGCGCCTCAATCGCTGGGCACGGGCCATTAAGGCCTCATACCCGAATGCAAGCCTGCTCGGTATCGGCCACACGTATGAATGGAATGACACTGTATTAGCCCGGAACGGACAGCTTGTTGACTTCCTGACATTGCATTACTATTTGGGAGCCCGTGTAAAGGACGGACGGCTTGTGGATGAAGACCTAACGCTTTTCGCTCCGGCTAAGGTTGAGGCAAATATCGAGAGATGCATTCCGCAACTCGACAAAGCCAATCTTGCAATGGGGCGATTGGCCGACCCCATACGCTATAGCGTGGACGAATGGAACAACCGCCACGCCGTATATGACGGCAAAGAATGGCGGTTTTCTCGAAAAGACCCACGTTGCCAGTTCGATGCGGCATGCGTAGCAGGAATGCTGAATGTATTCATTCGTCAGTCTCGTGCAGTAGGCATGGCAAACTACATTTTTCCCGTCAATGGCCACGGGCTGGTAAAGACGGTGGGCTGCAACGATGCTTTCCGCACGTCTGTTTACCATGTGTTCAATCTTTACAGACACCTGATGAAAGGCAAGGCCGTCTCCACAAACGTTTTGGGACCGATGGCAACCGTTGACTATTCGAAGCTTCTTGTTGAGGGCGACATGAACAAGGATGTTGAAAACATCAGGAAGCAACTGCCTTATATTGATTGCGCGGCAGTACTTTCTGAAGACGGCGCTGTGAGATTGGCACTGGTCAACCGCTCTTCCCGTCAGAAGCTCCGTGCAGACATCAAGCTCGGCAATTGGCACGTAAGGCGTTTATGGCGGATAGAATCGGACGACATCAACGCATCGAATACGGCTTCCGACCGCAACCGCATTCTTCCGTCGACTCAAACATACAAAAATGCAAACTCCGACAATGATTTCAAGTTACACATAAAGCCTTGCGGAGTTGTGATTGTGGAATTTTCAGCAAGTACAGCCCGCTAAATTATATTTCTGCAGAAATTTCGGCGCAGCGGAAACTCCTTCGGAAATAGATTATAAAACACCACACCGCGAAGATATACAAACGTTTACAAACGGTTTAACACTCAAGAAATAATTGCGCGTTCTTCTACTTTTCGAGAAAATGTCTTTACAAACAGCAGGGACCGGAATTAATCATGCCTTAGCATTTCGTGCAAAATAAAACATTGTAAATTTGCAATGCGAAAATTAAAACCCTAAATACAGATGAAAAGATTGAGCTTGATCACTGCAATGGCTATAGCGACAATCGCAGCCTTTGCTCAAGAAAAGAAGCAGATCACCTCGCCCGACGGACGGCTGACCGTAACCCTCTATAACGAAGGTGGCCTTGCACAGTATGACGTAAACTATGACGGCAAGCAGATGCTCACGCGCTCGTCGCTCGGGCTGAGAACCAATGTCGGCGACTTCAGCAAAGAGCTGAAGCTCGTCAGCGTGTCGGAAAAAAGCACGGAAGAATCCTACCAGATAAGGACATCGAAGCGCAAAGACGTGAGCCGTAAGTCGAACGATGTGTCTCTGAAATTCGAGAACGAGCAAGGCAACGCCATGGTTGTCGACTTCAGCGTGTCAGACAACGACATAGCTTTCCGCTACACGCTTCAGAGCCTGAAAAAGGGCAATTCCAAATGTGCCGTTGTCTACAGCGAGGCCACAGCCTTCAAATTTCCTTCTCACACCACCACCTTCCTCACTCCCCAAGCCCTGCCCATGGCCGGATGGGAGAGGACAAAGCCTGCATATGAAGAGAGATACACCCTCGACGCTCCGCTCGACAAGCATTCGCCGGGCGGTGTGGGCTACACCTTCCCGGCTCTGTTCCATATAGGCAGCAACGGATGGGTGCTGGTGAGCGAGACCGGCCTCTCCGGCGACTACTGCGGCGCAAGGCTGGGCGAATGGAAGAGCGACACCGGCTACACCGTAGAATATCCGCAGAAAGGCGAAAACAACGGCTTCGGAAGCGAATGGGCACAGATAGCCCTTCCGGGTTCTACCCCCTGGCGCACTATCACAGCAGGAAAAACACTCAAACCGATTGTCGAGACTACCGTCTTCACCGATGTGGTAAAGCCACTCTACGATGCCCGGCACGACTATAAGCCAGGACGTTACACATGGAGCTGGCTCATCTGGCAGGACAGCGCCACGGTATACGACGACCAATTACAGTTCATCGACCTGGCAGCGAAGATGGGCTATGAATATTGTCTTGTAGACGCACTGTGGGATACACAGATAGGTTACGACAAGATTGAAAAACTTGCAGCTTATGCCAAAAGCAAAGGCGTGGGCCTGATGCTGTGGTATAACTCCAACGGCTCATGGAACGATGCTCCGCAGGGGCCGCGAGGAGTGATTAACAACCCCGTAAAGCGCAAGAAAGACATGGCATGGATGCAGCGCATAGGCGTGAAGGGCATAAAGGCAGACTTCTTCGCCGGCGACAAGCAGGAAACCATCAAGCTCTACGAACAGATACTCAGCGATGCCAACGACTACGGTCTGCAGGTGATATTCCACGGCTGCACGCTGCAGCGCGGATGGGAACGCATGTATCCCAACTATGCAGGCAGCGAGGCGGCTCTGGCCTCCGAAAACGTTTACTTCGACAACAATTTTGCAAAAGACGAAGCCCAAGTGCTCACGACATACCCCTTCACGCGCAACGCAGTGGGCAGTTTCGACTGGGGAGGAGTGATGATGAACCGATTCATGAGCCGTGACAACAAGAGCCGTCACCGCCGCTACACGTCTGACACGTTTGAGATGGCAACAGCCATCACCAATCAGTGCAGCGTCAACTGCATAGCCATGCAGCCCAACAACACAGAAGAACTCGATTCGCACGTTCTCGACTTTCTGCGCAACATTCCCACGACATGGGAAGACACCAAATTCATCGACGGCTATCCTGCCAAGTATGTCGTAATAGCCCGCAAGCACAACGGACGCTGGTACGTAGGAGGACTGAACGCTACAGACAAACCTCTAAAGCTGAGACTCAATCTCGACATGATTTCGGGTAAGGCTGTCAAATACTACACCGACAACAGTCTGCGCAAGGGCGAGACATTCCTCACCCCCGTTATGAACAAAGCCAATGTGAAGAAAGACGGCTCTTTCAATGTGACGATACAGCCTAACGGCGGAATCGTAATAGAAGAATTGTAAGCAGCACGATGATTGCACCGCTGACAGAATTGCATAATCAAAAAAGTATCACGTTCTGATGACCGATTTGGATTTATTTCATGAGTACTTTCTTCACTGTACCGTCGCTCATTCTAATGATGTTGATACCCTTCTGCGGTGATGCAATGCGCGTGCCGCCTATGGTGTAGCGCTCCTCTTCTGTGGCAGAAACAGATTTTAGTGTACCCTTTATGCTCGTCTCGATATTAAAGAAATCTTTCCACTGTGGAGCTGACTTGTAGGCTTCGAGGCTCTCTTCGGGAACGTAAAGTGTACACTCGCGCTTGTTGACACCATCAAAAACATACCTATCAATTTTAGGCGGTATTACGGCCATGATTATTATTTTTTTGAGGTTCTTACAATCTCGAAAAGCACTTTCCCCTAAGTTCGTAACAGAGTTGGGGATGGTAACGGAGGCCAGACTGCTGCAACCCATGAAGGCTCCAGGCTCTATGGACTTAATAGAGTTGGGGATTATAATGGACGTCAAGCTGGTACACCACCTGAAAGTATAGCTTCCTATGCATGTAACGGAATTGGGAATGGTGACGGAGGCCAGGCTGCTGCAACCTTCGAAAGCGCAGCCCCATATGCTTGTGACGGAGTTGGGAATGGTGACATGGGTCAGGCTGGTGCA
>ERZ808286.347-NODE-347-length-32855-cov-5.503354_pt1 | contig 32855 bp, 31 predicted proteins | sample MGYA00521276_ERZ808286 | MGnify/ENA primary metagenome ERZ808286 (study PRJEB31516, sample SAMN03275607) | gut metagenome | biome: mammalia-associated habitat; material: feces | host: Papio cynocephalus | place: Kenya | collected 2012-08-01 ... | reverse complement strand
TTTTTCCTCTCTCTCTTCTTTCTGGGTTGATTTCGATGAATATTCCGACACCAAACAAATCCGAAACTGCGAGCGGAGCGAAGCAGTCCATTGACGGCATCAACGGACTGAGTCCTGACGGTCGGGGCAGGACTGTGCGGCTGACTCACTTGGATTGCCGCCGCGGGCTGACGCCCTCCTCGCAATTTCGATAGAGCGGAATCTCGGGGCGGCTGTTCTCAGCCGTTCGCCGTTTCCGCGTCCGATTTTCTGTATTGAATGCGGTACATTTGCGCGTACACGCCGTCCGAAGCCACCAATTCGGCGTGCGTTCCCTGTTCGACGATTTCGCCTTCGTTGAAAACGTAAATGCGGTCGGCGTTGATGATCGTCGACAGGCGGTGCGCGATGACGATCGTCGTGCGGTTGCGCATCAGGCGTTCCAGCGAATTTTGAACGACGCTTTCCGATTTGGAATCCAGCGCGGCGGTCGCTTCGTCCAGCAACAGGATCGGCGCGTTTTTCAGCATCGCGCGGGCGATGGAAATCATCTGCCGCTGACCGCCGGACAGTCCCGACCCCTGTTCGCCCAAAACCGTGTCGTATCCGTCGGGCGTCCCCATGATGAAATCGTGGGCGGCGGCGGCTTTGGCGGCGGCGACGATCTGTTCGTCGGTCGCTTCGGGCATGCCGTAGCGAATGTTGTTTTTAATCGTGTCTTTGAACAAAATGACGTCTTGCGACACGTACGCCGTTTGCTTGCGCAGGCTTTCCAGCGTCACGTCCCTGACGTTTTGACCGTCGATGACGACTTCGCCCGCGTCGGGATCGTAAAATCGCGGAATGAAGTTGATCATCGTCGATTTGCCCGATCCCGAATGACCGACGAAAGCGACCGTCCGGTTAGGTTCGCACGTCACCGTGACGTTTTTGACGACCGGGTGTTCGCCGTCGTAGGAAAAAGACACGTTTTTCATTTCGATGCGTCCCGCCGTGATTTTCAGCGGTTCGGCGCCGGGCTTGTCGCGAATGTCGGGGACGATGTCCAGCATGGAAAACAGGCGCTGCATGGAAACGACGCCCTGTTGCAGGGTCATGTGCAGAGTGCCCAGATTCTTCATCGGTTTGTACGCGGCGACGATCGCCAGCAGAAACACCATGAAGTTCCCCGCGGTCATTTCCCCCGCTGTGATTTTGTATCCGCCGTAAGCCAGCGTCGCCGCCATGCCGACGCCGCCGACGAATTCGGTCATCGGGTGTTGCAGGGCGTTGAGGATCGCCATTGAAAATTGCAGTTTGTTCTGCGTGTAAATCGTTTTTTTGGCGTTTTCGAATTCCAGATCTTCGGTGCAGTAGGACTTGACGATTTTGATGCTTTTGAACGTTTGCGTGACCTGATCAAAGAATTTTTCGTCGACTTCGCGGTTTTTTCTGAACTTTTGCCGCATTTTTTTGCCGAAAATGACGATCGGCCAAATCGTGGCGGGAAAGACGAAGAAAACGACGCACGCCATTTCGAACGACTGCCAGAACATCAGCAAAACCAGGAAAAACACGGACGCCGAATCGCGCACGAAAGTCGTCAGACTGCCCAGAACGGCGCCCTGGACGGTGGCGACGTCCGACCCGAAACGCGTCAGGATTTCGCCCAGCGTGTGCTTTTGATAGAACTTGTTGTCCATCGCCAGCAGTTTTTTGAAAACGTCGAACTGCATGCCGCGGATCACGCCGATGGACAGCTTCGTCATCACCAGCGCCTGCGAATAGCTGAACGCGCCCTTTAAAAAGTACAGTCCCAGAATGATCAGACCGATGCGTCCCAGCAAAGCGCGGTTTTTATCCAGAAAGACCTCGTCGAAAACGGGTTTCAGCTGACTGACCAGCAGCGCGTCGAAACTGGACGCGACCAGCATTAAAACGATCGACAGCGCCAGCAGTTTCCATTTCGGCGCGACGTACGTCAGCCAGACCCGCTTGTACATCATCAGATTGTCTTTGGTCAAAGCGGGCAGGTCTTTGTTTTTTTTCTTGAAAAAAGCCATTTCGTTTTCCGTTTTCAAAGTGTCGACGAGTCGTTTGTAAAGTAAAACCGGACGAAAAGCAAACTTTAAACTAAAAAAGCCGTTGAAAATCAACGGCTTTTGAAGTGGCTGGGAAACCTGGACTCGAACCAAGACTAACGGAGTCAGAGTCCGCTGTTCTACCATTAAACTATTTCCCAATGTCTGACGAAATTGTATATAGCGCGTTCCCGACAGGTTGGCAAGCTTTTTTTGAAAAAAATATCAAAAAACGCGTTTCGCCGTTCCGGTCGTTTACAACAGGGATTTGACGCCGTCGATGATGAACTGCGCGGACAGGGCGGACAGCACGATGCCGAATATTTTGGAAATGACCGTGTTGATCGTTTCGCCCACGATTCTGGACAGCCACGCGGCGGCGCGGAACAGTCCGTAGTTCGCCAGCAGAACGACCGCCAGCGTGAAGACGATCATCATCTGGCTGAAAACGTTCCCGTTGTGCGAGCTCATCAGCAAAACGATCGACGCGATCGTCCCCGGTCCGGCGATCAGCGGCACGGCAAGCGGAAAAATGGCGACGTCGTTCGTTCCTTCGGGCTTGTCTTCGTCAGCCTCTTGTTTGTTTTCTCCGCCGAAAACCATTTGCAGACCGACGATGAACAGCATGATGCCGCCCGCGATGCGGAACGCGGGCAGCGAAATGCCCATCGCGTTCAGGAATCTTTCGCCGATGAAGGCGAAAACGACCAGAATGAAAAAGCCGATCAGGCAGGCGCGTTTCGCGACCTGTTCGCGGTATCCCTCGCGCGGGCTGTTGGTCAGCGCCAGAAACAGCGGCATGTTTCCGATGGGATCCAAAACGACGAAAAGCATTGTGAACATCGGAATGAAAAGGCTGAAAAATTGGTTCATGAATTTATCCTTTTACGTTTATTTTGAACAGGATAGCACAGGGCGCGCGCAAAAAGAAAGAGGGGAAAAAAGATTTTGTTGTCCTTGGGGCGCGGTTTATATATCTTATGCCTGTGACGGATTACAGAGGTTTCTAAAATGACGGATTTATCGCACATTCGCAACTTTTCCATCGTGGCGCACATCGATCACGGCAAATCGACTCTGGCGGACCGCCTGATCCAGCGCTGCGGCGGGCTGACCGACCGCGAAATGCACGATCAGGTGCTGGATTCCATGGATTTGGAACGCGAACGCGGCATCACGATCAAAGCGCAGACCGTCCGTCTGAATTACAAAGCCAAGGACGGGCAGGAATACCAGCTGAACCTGATCGACACGCCGGGGCACGTCGACTTTACTTACGAGGTCAGCCGTTCTCTGGCGGCGTGCGAGGGATCGCTGCTGGTCGTCGACGCGTCGCAGGGGGTGGAGGCGCAAACGCTGGCGAACGTGTACAAGGCTTTGGACGCCAACCACGAACTGGTGACCGTCATCAACAAAATCGACCTGCCCGCCGCGCACCCCGAACAGGTCAAGGCGCAAATCGAGGACGTGATCGGCATCGACACGTCGAACGCGGTCGAAACGTCGGCGAAAACGGGCGTCGGCATCGACGACGTTCTGGAAAGCATCGTGACCGAACTGCCGCCGCCGCAGGGCGACGTCGACGCGCCGTTGAAGGCGATGCTGGTCGATTCGTGGTACGATCCGTATCTGGGCGTCATCATTCTGGTGCGCATTAAAGACGGCGTTTTGAAAAAAGGCATGAAGATCCGCATGATGGCGCACGGCACGACGCACGAGGTCGAACGCGTCGGCATCTTCACCCCGAAAATGAAGGACGTGCCGCAGCTGACCGCGGGCGAACTGGGATTCATCACGGCGGGGATCAAAACCGTCGGCGACACCAAGGTCGGCGACACGATCACGGACGACCGCCGTCCCGCCGCCGAACCTTTGCCGGGGTTCAAGCCCAGCGTTCCCGTCGTTTTCTGTTCGATGTTCCCGCTGGACACCAGCTATTACGAAAGCTTGCGCGACGCTTTGGCGAAGTTGCAGCTGAACGACGCCAGCTTTGATTACGCGCCGGAAAAATCCGCCGCGCTGGGGCAGGGGTTCCGTTGCGGCTTCCTCGGTCTTTTGCATATGGAGATCATCGAGGAACGGCTGGAACGCGAATTCAATCTTGACCTGATCACGACCGCGCCCAGCGTCAGCTATAAAATGCACATGACGAACGGCGAAACGGTCGAACTGCACAACCCCGCCGATTTCCCCGACGTGACGAGCATCGCGTCAATCGAAGAGCCGTGGGTCAAGGCGACGATCCTTGTTCCCGACACGTATCTGGGATCGGTGATTCAGCTTTGCACCGAACGCCGCGGCGTGCAGAAAGACCTGACTTATGTCGGCAACCGCGCGATGCTGGTGTACGATTTGCCGCTGAACGAAATCGTGTTCGACTTTTACGACCGGTTGAAATCCATCACCAGCGGTTACGCCAGTTTCGATTACGAAGTCGAGGGATACCGCACGGGCGATTTGGTCAAAGTTACCATTCTGGTCAACGGGGAAACGGTGGACGCGCTGTCGTTTCTGGCGCACCGGTCGGATTCGGAACGCCGCGGGCGGCAGATTTGCGAACGGTTGAAAGTCCTGATCCCCCGCCACCAGTTCAAAATCCCCATTCAGGCGGCGATCGGCGGCAAGATCATCGCGCGCGAAGACATCGCGGCTTTTCGCAAGGACGTGACGTCGAAATGCTACGGCGGCGACATCACCCGCAAACGCAAGCTGTTGGAAAAACAAAAAGAGGGCAAAAAGCGCATGCGCCAGTTCGGCAAGGTCGAAATCCCGCAGTCGGCGTTCATTTCCGCCCTGCGCATCGGCGACGAATGAAAAGCGTCACGAAAACGACGTTTTGCTTTTTCTTTTGCGGCACAGGAAAATCAGGGTCAGCCCGATCAGTCCGACGCTGACCCAGACGGGACCGCGCAACAGCCGTTCGGCGAACGAATCGCCGGATTGCAGCGAAATGCCGGTAATGATGGTTAAAACGTCGGACGTCGCCAGCGTTTGATGTTCCCCCGACAAAGCGGCGACAGCCTCCGCCGACGCGGTCAGCGCGGCGATCATCAGCAATGTCCAACCGAAAAAGCGACCCAGAAACATGACGATCCTTTCAGAACCGAACTCTTTGCAACGACGCTAGCAAGGAATATTTTTAAAAACGATTAAAAATCAAGGGAAAAATGATTTTTTCGCCGATTTTTTCAAAAAAATGTTGTCAAGCGCGCGCGAATCGGTTATTTATACGCCTGTTCCGTGGAGAGATGTCCGAGAGGCCGAAGGAGCTTGATTGGAAATCAAGTATAGGTGTCAAAGCCTATCAAGGGTTCGAATCCCTTTCTCTCCGCCATAAAAAAACGCCCGAAAGGGTGTTTTTTTATGCGGGAAAGCGGGCGAGAACCCTTGATCAAGGGTTCGGTGAGCGAAGCGAACGACGCGCAGACGCGCATAGCGTCGAGCGGTCGGCGGGACCGACGGACGGAACGTCCGCAATCCCTTTCTCTCCGCCATAAAAAAAACGCCCGAAAGGGTGTTTTTTATGCCCTTTTTCATTTCCGCCTTTTCATATTTCAAGGAGGTTTGAATGCCCGAATTGCCGATTGTCATGGTCAACGATTTTCTGGACACCGAAGTCCGCGGCATCTTTACGACCCAATACGTCGAGGGCGACGAAATGCTGTTGCGTCACAACGCGTCCGGATTGAAAGTCAAAATCGTCAAAGACGAAAAAAAAGTCGCGGCTTGGCTGTTTTCATTTACGAACGGCTGGGTTGAAATCGCGCAGGAAGCCGTCAGCGCGCCCGCGACGTTCATGCCGATGTCCATTCCGAAACCCGACGAGATCGCCGAAGCCGAAGAACGCGACGCCACCATTCGGGAATGCCGCGAATACAACGGTTTCAGATTTTTGAAAAACATCGCCATTCTGCTGGGCGACAATCCCGAAGACATGGACGAAGTCAGAATCGACGTCGACGAATAACCCTATTCGCTTTCGTCGTGCCTGTTCAGCGCGCGCGTGTGTGCGGCTTTGTCCGCGTTTTGCAAATAAAGCGCGACCGCGCTGACGGGAACGAAAACGACGCCCCGTTTTTTCGCGGCGGGAATCCATTTGCCCAGCGCGTCGACGGTCGCTTTGTGCGGGTGCCCGATGCCGACCGCGAAACCGTGCCGGCGCGCGTGGCGTTCCAGCAGGGAAAGCTGGCGCATGATGTCGGCTTCGTTGCGGGCGTTGTCCAGAAAAACGTTGCGCACGGCGAACGGCGTTCCCGTCTGTTCGGCGACGCCGGCGGCGGCGCTGCGTCCCGACGTCAGCGAATCCAGAAACAGCAGACCGCGGCGGTTGATTTCGTCCATGACGACGCGCATGTCCGTTTCGACGGACGTGAATTTGCTGCCCATATGGTTGTTAATGCCGACGTATCCCGAAAACGAATCCAGCATGACGGACAGGTTTTCCCTGATTTCGTCGGGCGTCATGTCCGTTTTCAGCGCGTCGGGACCCGCGTCGAACCGCGGATCGACGGGTTCCATCGGCGTGTGCACCAGCAATTCGTGTCCCGCCAGCCGCGCCAGTTCGGTTTGCGCGGGTAAATCGTCGGCGTAGGACAGAAAAGACGCCGTCAGCGGGGCGGGCAGAGCGATGACGCGGCGCGTCATTTTGCGGCTGACGCCCAGATCGTCGATGACCAGCGCGATTTTGGGGGCGGATTCGTCGACGTCGTCGACGGCGACGGCGTTTCTGATCCACGGCGGTTCCGCGCCGCCGATTTCGGAAGCCGCTTCGGTCGCCGCGCAGGCGCTTGCCGCGCAAGCCAGCGCGGACAAAATCAAAAAACGTAAAAAAGACAAAATGTTCGCCCCTTTGAATTTTTCAAGCGAATCGGAATATACGGCGAAAGATTAAAAAAATCCTTGCCATCGGACGCGAACCAAAGTAGAACAAAAAGAGAAACTTTGTTCGCGGAGGTTTTTATGCTGACCAAAAGACAATATCAACTGCTGATGATGATTGAACGCAAACTGCGCGAAGACGGCGTGCCTCCGTCGTTTGACGAAATGAAAGACGCCATCGGGCTGAAATCCAAATCGGGGATTCACCGCCTGATTTCGGGGTTGGAGGAACGGGGCTTCATTCGCCGCCTGCCCAACCGCGCCCGCGCTTTGGAGGTTTTGCGCCTGCCCGACAATCAGGACGGTTTCGACAGCGTGAACGCCAACGATCTGCTGAGCCGGCAGACGACGCAATCCTTTTCGCGGCTGAGCGAAAATCTGGTCGCCAATTCGGTCGAACTGCCGCGTTACGGCAAAATCGCCGCCGGCACGCCGATCGAGGCTTTGCGCAGCAACGAAACGGTCGCCGTTCCCGCCAACATGCTGGGCAACGGGGAACACTACGCGCTGACCGTCGCAGGCGAATCGATGATCGAAGCGGGCATTCTGGACGGCGACACGGTGATTATCAAACGCGCCGATTCGGTCGAAAACGGCGAAATCGCGGTCGCGCTGGTCGACGGAACCGAGGTCACGCTGAAAAAAATCCGCCGCAAAGGCAACGCCGTTTTGCTGGAACCTTGCAACAAGGACTACGAAACGCGGATTTACAGCCCCGAACGCATCGCGATTCAGGGAAAACTGGTCGGTTTGATGCGCAATTACGACTGACGGTGAAAAAAACGTCGCGGCTGATAAAAAAAACTGTTGACGGCGGGACGGATACCCGATATATATAGCCCGTGCCGCAAACGATGACCCCATCGTCTAGAGGCCTAGGACATCGCCCTTTCACGGCGGTAACTGGGGTTCGAATCCCCATGGGGTCGCCAAATTAAGCCGTTGAAAATCAACGGTTTTTTTTGTTTTTCCATTTCCAAAAATTCCCGCCGTGTCTGCGTTATGTCTGCATTGTGTAACGGGGAAAAGCCGATTCCAGACGGAAATGCCGTTTTTAAATGCGCTTTGTCGTTGCAACGAAACGCTCGAGTCGTTTTTTTTACATACGCCTGAAACGCGTTTTAATGCCCGTGCGTTCGCCTTTGCGATTTTTGGGAAAGAGGGCGGGGAAAATACGATTGAAAGCGTCCCTTGCTCGTTTTTTTTATTCCGTGCTGTGTCCGTGCTTAAAGCGTTTCTTTGCTTCTTCTCGGCTTCAAAATTTTCCGCTTTGAATTTTCCCCGATATTCCACGCTAAAAAAAGATTTATAAAAAACGGGGTACCTATGGCTACATATATATGTTTATCAATTTTGGTTACGGTTAAAGGGGCAAAAAGAGGGCGTATAGTGTTCGTTTTGGGTACAGCCGTATCCGTTTTGAGTATCTTTCAGTATCAATTTTTATTATCTTCAATATTCGTTTTGGGTACGTGTTTTTGATTTTTCGGCGGTTGTTTTTTCAAAATAAGCCCCGTCAGCTTTCGCCGGCGGGGTATCCCTTCCATTTGTCCGTTTTTTGGTGTCCCGTTCTGTTGTCCGTCTGGAACGTCAAGAGCCATTCGCTCCGATTGCCCTGATAAACGCCAGCTTTCGTCTTTTCGATAAAGCCTTTGTCCGCAAGGTCGTTTAAAGCCCGCTTCGTCGTATTGATCGAAAGTCCGAACTTTTTGCCGTCGCGGTAGCCGAAAGCAATAAAGCCGTTATTGCTTCCGTTGTAACAGGTAAGCAACGCGCATAAAAGCTTAACCGCGCTTCCGGTTAAAGCGGCGTAAGCCGGACTTTGCACAAGGTTGTGCGGAAGAACAAAGAACGTACCGCCGCAATACGACTTTCCTTTACGGCGCGCCATTGATAACAATCCTTTCGCCGCCGTTGTTGTCGTTCGCGCTTCGCAACGACTGTAACGCCGCCGCTTCCGTCAGATTGACGGATAGCCTTGACAATAGCCACGCGGGCAGGTGCTGCGCTTTGAAAAATTCAAGAAAGAACGCGTCAACGGGAATAAAGACGTTTTGCGCGCCGCTTCCGTTGCTGTTCGCCGCCGCCCGCCACCGCGCCGCCGCCAACGGTTGCGATAGGACAAAACGCGCCATTTGAAACGGAACTAAATAAGCTTCGGCGGTGTCGTCAAAGGTGAACAGATAAAAATCCGTTTGTTCGTTCGGATCGGTTATACAGGAAACAAACCGCCCGCCGTTGTTTTGAACTTCAAAAGTCAGCTCGGGAATGTTTTTATTTCGCCAATAATGGCAAGTTCCCGCCTTGCGCCGTTTCGCGTCCACCCGCGCCGTCATGGGCGCGCCGGTGCGCGCTTCCGCATAGGTGACAAGATAATCAATTCCCGCGAATTGCCGCGTTGAATCCGTGACGACTTCAATTTTTGCAAATGTCGGGAAAAAGCGTTTTAAAATTTCAATATCGGAAACTTCAAAACCTTTGCTGTAATCAATATCCCGCGCTTTTTGTTCGGCTAGGCTTTTGTTGTCGTTCGCCGCTTGACGCGCTCCGGTTCGGATATGGTTAAAATCGGTCATTTGCGCCCCCTTTCCGCGTTGCCGGCGGCGTTGTCGTTTGCGCTGGCGGCTTCCAGTTCCCTTACCCACGCTTCAAACGCGTTTCTTGAAATAAGGGTGCGTTTGCCCGCCTTGAAACAAACGGGGGCTTTTCCCCTGTTTTTCAAAGTGTAAAACAAAGCGCGGCTGATTCCCGCTTCCTTGCAAAAATCCGCGATTGATAAAATTTCATTTGCCATAAGTTAATGCCTTTCGGTTGTTAAATTCTCAACAGGCTTCCTTTGCCTGTTTTCGTTTTCAACCGTTATCAGATCGCTTTATGCAAATAGGCTTACTGCAAAAGCATTAAAGGGCTTACTGCGAAACTTTTTTCGCGGCGTAAAAATAATTCTTAACCGTTTGTTTTTTCATGGTTTTTCCGTCTATCGCAACGGAGTTTTCCGTAAAATTTATTTCCGCGCCGTTAAAATTGTAAGGTTTCTTTTTACAGGCATTTTTCCATATTTTCCAAGCATTTTCAAAAGTTGAAGACTGATTTTTTTCTACGAAACTTTCAATGAATTTTTGTAGCGGTTCGTTGCGTTTTCCCGCTTTTCCGCCTTTGCGTCCCGCTTCGCTGAAAACATTGCTTGCCGTATTGTCAGATACAGAGTTTTTTTCGGTCGCTTCTTTCTCTTTTTCTTCCTGCAAGCGTTGGATCAAAGATTTATCGTCTAAAAAGGCTCTAATTACGTCACTGCTATACGTTACGTTTTCATAATAACGGTAACAATTAGGATCGACGATAGAATAACTTTCGTCGTCGTTCTTTTTTGCAGTGTAAAATCCGTTTGCGTCAGTTATATAAGCTTGATTGCGTTCTACAAGATTTAAGCTGTTAACAAAATTTATAAGAATCCCCCGCGCCTTGCGTTTTAACGCTTCGGGGGCGTCGTGTTTTAAATTAAGTTCGTCAAGGTGTATGATAAAATCAATCGCTTCTTCATAGTTCAAATCTAAATCCATAGTCAACCCGTCCTTTCAGTTCGTCCTATAAGCAAAGCAGAGGAAACGGATTAGGACTTGTCCGCTTTTCGCCCCGTCAGGCTATCCTCTGCGATCTTTTGCGCGTCCGCGCGCTTCCCCCTGTGCACGGCGTTCTTACGGGGTTAATCTTTTTTGAAAAGCCTTTTTATCTGTCTGTCAAAATCGGATTCTATCTTTTGCGTTTTGTTGAAAACGTCATATTCGGACAAAGCTTTTTTAACCGCCGTTTCGTGCGAAACAGAGCCGTTTCCGCTTAAAACGCGGTATTCGTTGAAAGAAAGAAACTTGTTCACGCTGTCCGCGAATTGCGCCATTGTAAAAGCGTTTCTGTTTTCTATAATCCGTTCTATATAGTCAAAGAAAGCCCCTATCGCGCGTTCAAGGCGTTTTATCTCGTCTTCGGTCAGATAGTTTTTCGCTATAACGGTATCGGACTTTAAAACCCGTCCGTCGGGCGCGTTCTTAAACGTCTTTAATCCCATGAGGGGCTTTGTCGCGTCCGCGGTGTTGTAAATAATTTCCGCCGCCGTCTGTCCGGTGATCGCGTAATGAAATTTGTTTTGAACGGTGGCGTAAAAATCCCGCGTTATATCGCTATCCCTGTCGTAATCAATGGAACATTCCGCGAAAATATCCGTTATTTGTTGCCAAATGCGCCGCTCGCTTGCCCTGATAGAGCGTACCCGCTCCAAAAGCTCCCGAAAGTAATCTTTACCGAAATACCGCCCGTTTTTCAGCCGGTCGTCGTCAAGGATAAAGCCTTTGATTATAAATTCCCGCAAGCGTTCGGTTGCCCATATCCGAAAGCGCGTGGCTTTTGCGGAATTTACCCGATAGCCTACGGAAATGATCATATCCAGATTGTAAAAGGTCGTTTCGTATTTTTTTCCGTCGGCGGCAGTGTGTGCAATTTTTGCACATACTGAATCTTCCTTTAACTCCGCGGCTTCGAAAATGTTTTTGATATGTTTCGTTACAACGCTTCTATCGACGCCGAAAAGCTCCGCAATTTTCTTTTGGGGCAACCAAACCGTTTCGTCGTGTAAGAACACTTCGATTTTCGTTTTTCCGTCCGGCGCGGAATAAAGCAGGAAGTCCGTCAGTTCGTCCGCCGCCGTTATCGTTTTCAATTCGTTTTTCGTCATGGTTTTCCCTTATCTTATCGCTACAATCTTGTTTTCCCGCCGGTTCGTAAAGGGCAGCTTCGCCACCGCGTCCCGCAACGTCGTATCGCAAAGGTGCGCGTAATGTTTCGACGTTATGCGCGTATCGGCGTGTCCCAAAAGCTTTGAAATGGTTAAAAGGTCAACGCCCCTTTGCGCCAGCATACTGGCGTATGTGTGCCGTAATTCGTGAAAGCCGATCGGCGGGGATATTTTCGCTTTTTGACAAGCTTCCTTCATAGGGCGCTGTTGGTCGTTCTTTGCCCATTGTCGCCCGTTCTGTCTGATAAAGACAAAATCGACGCCTGTCTTTCCGGCGGTCAGGCTTTCGAAAAAATCCAATCCTTCCGGCGGCAGAGGAACGTAACGCCCTTTGCCGCTTTTTCCCGGCTGTATAAAAATCAATCCCTGATCGGGCATAAAATCATAAATGCGCATTGCCGCCAGTTCGCCGTAACGCGCGCCGGTAAATAACGCGCCCTGCACCAAATCTTTAAAATCGGATTCCGCGACGTTTAAAAGAAGATCGGCTTCATACGGTTTCAGAAAACGAATCCGCGCTTCTTCAACTTTGGAAAACGGTTTTACGCGCCGCCAAGCGGTGTCGTTCGCCGTCTTGCCGTCATAAAAGGCTTTGTTCAATATCGCTTTGAACACGGTTAAAATCCGGTTCGCCGTCGCTTTTCGCGCCCGCTTTTCGTTTTCCGTTTGCGGTGGCGGCAAATAGGCTTGCGTTTCAAAAAGCCTTGTCCTTGTCCGGCGCGGCTTCGTCGCTAAATTTTCGTGCCATTGTTTGATTTTAAGCGTCGTCAGTTCGCCGATCAGGCAATCCCCGAAAGCGGGCAGAATATGCGCGCGGATTGTCAGCGCAACCGATTTGTAGCTTTTCCTGTTCAATTTAAACCAATTCAAATAATCGTCAGCCGCTTGGGAAACGGTTAAGGGCTGGGTTATCAGTCCCGATTCAACCTTATATTCCTTTTCAATCAAGCGCGCCTTTTCCGCCGCCTGAAAATAGGAAAAAATCGTTTCGCCGTCCGCGTCTTTAAAGTCGTCCGCTTCGCCGATCAGGCGCGTTTTGTATTCATGAAAGCCGACCCGCGCCGTCCAAGAGCCAACGCCTTTCGCGTCGCGTCTGTAACATAACGCCAAACCGCCGCCGATTCCGGCATAAAACTTTTTTTGAATCGGTAATTTAAGCCGCGCCGTTCTGTTGTCAAGTGTGTTCGCCCTGTTTGTTCTTGCCATTAAAAAGTGCCTTTTTCGTGTCTGCGTTATGTCTGCATAGCGTTCCAAAACCGTTAAAAACAGAATAGGACGATAAAATGCAGTATTCAAGAAAAACAATAACTTAAAAGGTTTTTTCACGTCTGTAAATGTCTGTTCGGCGGGACTTTCACGGCGGTAACTGGGGTTCGAATCCCCATGGGGTCGCCAAATTAAAATCCACCCGAAAGGGTGGTTTTTTTTACGCCTGATTCGATTTTTATTTCGCCGGATTTGCGCCGCCGCCGATAACGCTTGCCAATCGATTAAAAATTCCGTACTCTGATAAAGGTTCGCCGTCAAAGCGAACAAGCGCCTTAGCGGGCGCGGAGTCCTAGAAAAACTCTTTTGTAGCATCGGCGCGGACATTGCGTCGTCAGGCGTTTTTGTTTTGAACGAAAACGTAAATATATCCTCGACTTTGATTTTGATCGGTCGGGGAGCTTTCGGCGCATGTCCAAAAGCCCCGATTTTGTCGATCGGCGGTTTTAAAGGTCGAAAGGATCATTATGCTACATGGTTTTTCTACTCCCCGACCGCTTTCGGCGGTCATTTTTTTAACCTGAAAAAAGGAGGGGATCATGAAAAAAGCGTTTTTATTGATACTGTCGGCGGTTTGGCTGGTATCGGCGTTTCCGGCTGTCGCCGGCACGGGTAAACGGCTGTGCGTCGAAGGAAAAGAGGGAACTCGCGATTATTTTGACTATTGCGCTGCTGTCAAAGCGAAAAGAATCATTTACAACTGCGCCCCCGGCTTTGTTTTGATTTATGCGGAAAACGGATATCTTTGTCATCGGGAAAGCACTTTTTACGAAGGCGTATGGACGAGCCCGAACGGTCATGTTCCGAACAAATGGGATATATTGGATCAAACCCGTTTTCCGTGCGAACCGCGAAACGTGCCGCAGGATCCCGAAACCGGCGAATGCATGCCGGGATTCCATGAAACCGTTTCCGATTACTATGCCCAAGTGAACGCCTATCAAGTGGCGCGTGGACAGATTTACGACGCCGACGACGCGGAGGAAATGTCGCGCTTGTGCGCATACGGGGATCCGAACTGCGGTTCTCCGTGGAGCGCGACAATATCGTGCGGCGAGGCTATTCCGAATTGCGATATATGTAACGGAACGTTGGTTTGTTCCGAATGCCAGTCCGGATATGTTTTGCAGGACGGCAAGTGCGTGGAGCAGGTCGCCTGTCCGTCGAACTGCGCGGAATGCGATTCGTCGGGCGTCTGCACGAAATGCGACGGCGGCTATGTCTTGAAAAACGGCGCTTGCGCGGTCAAGCCGAAAACGCAAATCGCATTCTGCCCGCCCGACAAGACGCTGACCGCAGATCTGTGCTGTTGCGTTTCGAAATGACGCGCTTTGAAAACGCCTGAAAAAACGCCGCCCGAAACCGGACGGCGTTTTCCGTCGCCGCGAAAGACGGCGGAGATTTATTTTCCCGTTTCCTGCGCCAGCATTTCCAGTTCCAGCCAGCGCGTTTCCTTTTCGTCCAGCGCGGTTTTCGCCCGTTCCAGATCCGCCGCCGCCCGTTCGAATTCGGCGGGGGATTTCGCGTAAAAATCGGGAGCGGCGATTTTCGTTTCCAACGCCTTTATTTTGCTTTCCAAAGCCGCTATTTCGGCGGGCAGGGTTTCCAGCAGGCGTTTGTCCTTGTAAGACATGCGCGGGGCGGCGGGTTCTTTTTTCACGACGGGCTTGGCGGTTTTTTCCTGCGCTTTTTTCGCCGCTTCGGCGTTTTTTTGTTCCTTTTCCTTTAATTTCCGCATCAAATCAGAACAGGAATCGACGTATTCGACGACTTTGCCGTCGCCCGCCATATACAGCAGGGACGTCGCCGTGTTGTCCAGAAAATCGCGGTCGTGGCTGACGATCAGAATCGTTCCCTTGTAGGATTCCAGCGCGTCCTGCAACAAATCCAGCGTGTCCATGTCCAGATCGTTCGTCGGTTCGTCCAGCACCAGAAAATTCGACGGTTTCGCCAAATCGCGCGCCAGCAGCAGGCGGTTTTTCTCGCCGCCGGACAGAACGGAAACGGGCGTGTCCGCCTGCGCGGGCGAAAACAGAAATTCTTTCAGATACGAATAAACGGATTTCGGTTCGCCTTTGACGAACACGTGGTCGCCGCCGTCCGGGCAGAGCGTCTGTTTCAGCGATTTCGTCGGATCCAGTTCGGCGCGGTGCTGGTCGAAATAAACCTCCTGCACGGTTTTGGACACGCGCACGCGTCCCGCGTCAGGGGCGAGCCTGCCCGTCAGCAGCTTGATCAGCGTCGTTTTGCCGACGCCGTTCGCGCCGACGACGCCGATTTTGTTGCCCTGCATCACGCGCAGGGTGAAATCGTCGACGATCGCGCGGTCGCCGAACGATTTCGATATGTTTTTCGCGTCGACGATCAATTTCGACTGCGCGGAACCGCTGTCGATGTTAAAGTCTACCGTTCCGGTTTTCTTTATTTGATCCTTGCGTTCGTTGCGCAGATCGAACAGGCGGCGCAGGCGTCCCTGATTGCGGCGGCGGCGCGCGGTGACGCCTTTGCGCAGCCATTCCGTTTCGGCGTCGATTTTTTTGTTCAGGCGGCAGCGTTCGGCGTCTTCCTGTTCGTAGACGGCGTCGCGCCAGTCTTCGAACGCGTCGAAACCCTTGTTCAGCGTTCTGACGATTCCGCGGTCAAGCCACAAAATCCCGTCGCAGACGTGTTTTAAAAACGCGCGGTCGTGGCTGATGACGATCAGCGCGCCCGCGAATTTCGACAAGGCGTCTTCCAGTTTTTCGATCGTCGCGATGTCCAGATGGTTGGTCGGTTCGTCCAGCAGCAGAATGTCCGGATCGTTCACCAAAGCGCGGGCGAGCGCGGCTTTTTTCCTTTCGCCGCCGGATGCCGTCCGGGGATCCGCGCCGGCATTGATTTCCAGCCGTTCGATCAGAATGTCGGCTTTGTAGGACAAATCCGTCCCGTCGCCGCCCAGTCCCGACAAAACGGCGTCGCGCAAAGTGGAAAAACGCGACAGGTCGTCGTCCTGCGCCATATAGGAAACGACCGTTCCGGGCTGTAAAAACGATTTGCCGTCGTCGGGGGCGGTTTCGCCCGCGATGACTTTCAGCAGCGTCGATTTGCCCGATCCGTTCCGTCCGACCAGACAATATTTGCGCCCTTTGTTCAGGTACAGATCCAACCCCGTGAACAGCGGGCGTTCGCCGAATTGCAGACGGGCGTTTTGCAAAGAGTAGATCGGTGCGTCGAAATCCATTTCAGTCTTTTTTCTTTTTGTCTTTGTTTTTCTTCGGCTTGTCGGCGGATTTGGCGGAAACGGGCGGCGGAACGTCGTTTTTGGTTTCGTAGTCCAGTACTTTTTCCAAATGTTCGCACAGCAGTTTCATCGCCTGAATCCGACCGTATTTCTTGTTGTTGTCGGGCACGACGAACCACGGCGCGCGTTTCGTGTCCGTTTTTTTCAGCATGTCGTCGAACGCTTCGTCGTACAGGTCCCATTTTTCGCGGTTGCGCCAGTCTTCGCTGCCGATTTTCCATTTTTTATAGGACGTTTCCTCGCGCGCTTTGAACCGCGCCAGCTGTTCGTCCGACGAAATGTACAGCAGGAATTTGACGACGATGTTGCGCCCTTCGGTCAGCTGTTTTTCAAACCGGTTGATTTCGTCGTAGGCGCGTTTCCATTCCCGATCCGTCGCGAAATGTTCGATGCGTTCGACCAGAACGCGCCCGTACCAGGTGCGGTCGAACACGGTCAGCAGTTTCTGGTTCGTCAGCCGCGTCCAGAACCGCCACAGGAAATTGTGGTTCAGCTCTTCTTTCGTTGGTGCGGCGATCGGAAAGATGTTGCAGTCGCGCACGAAAATCGACGAAGCCAGACGGCTGATCACGCCGCCTTTGCCCGACGCGTCGGGACCCTCGAACGCCAGAACGACCTTTTTGTCGCGTCTTTTGACTTCTGTCAGCAGCGCGTTCAGCCGCGCGCGCAGATAAGGCAGCTGTTCGCGGTATTCCTCTTTGGACAGCGACGCGTTCATGTCCAGCGATTTGACGAAATCGGGCTTCTTGGGCTTTTCGGGGGCGGGCGTTCCGACCTTTTTCTCTTTTTCTTTCGCTTTCAGAAAAGCGTCGATCTGCGTTTCGACGCGCGTGCAAAGGACGTCCAGCGCCACGCGCAGACGTTCCGTAAAGCTGCCGTCGCCGATTTCGAACCACGGGGCGTAATCCTTGTCCGTATAGCGGATCAGCTTTTTCGTCGTCGTTTCGAATTTTTCCGCCATGCAGCAGTTTTTCCAGTCGTCGGGCATGATGCGCCATTTTTCATACGGGTCGTCGTCCAGCGCACGCAAAAAGTCCTGCTGTTCGTTTTTGCTCTTGTGAAACCAGATTTTGCAGAAAACGACGTTGGAATCCGCCAGCATTTTTTCAAAATCGTTGCATTCGTCCAGCCGTTCGTACAGTTCGTCGTCGTTGATTTTCCCGTTCGCGTGGTTGACCAGCGGGTCGGAATACCACGAACTGACGAAAATGCCCGTCGTGCCGTTCAGCGGCGTGTCGCACCAATAGCGGCGAAATTCGACGGGGTCGTTTCTGATGTCGCGGCGTTCGTAGGCGTGCAGATCCAGCCGCCGCTGATCCAGCCAGTCGCGCAGAATGCCCAGCGCGGCGTTTTTCCCCGACCCGTTGACGCCGCACAGCAACACGATGACGGGGACGTTCGCTTCGGCGATTTTGTCCTGCAAAGTAATCAGACGGGTGCGGATTTCGGCTTCCTCTTTATTGGAAAAGTTCGCTTCCAGTTCGATGTCGTCTTCTTCGGAATGAGCCATGATCATTGTTCCTTTTTGGCTTGGTTCAGGGATTTCCTGACGATTTTCTTTTGTTTTTTGACGGGCGTTTTTTTGACGGTTTTCGCCGTCGTTTCCCGCGCGGCGGGTTTCGGCGCGGCAAGCGGTCGGGCGGGTTCGCGCTCCTCTTTGCGGACGGCTTTTTTCTGGCGGGCGACGATGTCGCGCAGTTTCGCCGAACCGCGACCGGACAGGCTGGGGTGCGTCATGAAAAACTGGTGGCAGGAAAAGGCCTGCGGGCTTTCGGAAACGCGGGTGTAGGTCATGTCGGGGTGCAAAACCCAGCTGAGCGCCTCGTCCTTGATGTTGCCCTGCATGATCTGTCCCATGATCTGTTCGTGGACGGTTTCGTTTTCGATCGGCACCAGCGTTTCGACGCGGTGGATCGTGTTGCGCTGCATCCAGTCCGCCGACGAAATGAAGACTTTGGCTTTGGGCGACGGCAGTTTGTTGCCCGCGCCGAAACAGACGATGCGCGCGTGTTCCAGAAAACGCCCGATGATGCTTTTGACCTTGATGTTGTCGGAAAATCCGGGGATTCCGGGGCGCAGGGCGCAGATGCCGCGCACGACCAGCGTGATTTTCACGCCCGCCTGCGACGCGCGGTACAGCGCGTCGATCAGCTTGTCGTCCAGCAGCGAGTTCATTTTCGCCCAGATGTTGGCGGGTTTGCCCTTTTTCGCGTATTCGATTTCCTTGTCGATCAGCTTCAACAGCTTGTCGCGCAGGTTGATCGGAGCAATCGACAGCTTTTTCAAATTGTCGGGCTGGGCGTACCCCGTCAGATAGTTGAACACCAGCGCGGCGTCGTTGCACAAATCCTTGTCGCAGGTGAAAAACGACAGGTCGGTGTACAGGTTCGCGGTGATTTCGTGGTAGTTGCCCGTGCCGAAATGCGCGTAGCTTTTCATTTTGCCGTTTTCCTTGCGCGTCACCAGCGAAATTTTGGCGTGGGTTTTGTAGTTCATCAGACCGAAAACGACGTGAACGCCGGCTTTTTCCATGTCTTTCGCCCATTTGATGTTGGCCTCCTCGTCGAAACGGGCGCGCAGTTCGACGACGGCGGTCACGTCCTTTCCGGCTTGCGCGGCGTCGATCAGCGCTTTGACGATCGGCGAGTTTTTGTTCGTGCGGTACAGCGTCTGTTTAATGGAAACGACGTCGGGGTCCTTTGCCGCCTGACGCAGGAATTTGACGACGACTTCGAACGATTCGTAGGGGTGGTGGATCACCATGTCCTTTTTGCGGATCGCGGCGAAATGGTCGCCCTTGAAATCGCGGACGCGTTCGGCGTGGCGCGCTTTGTAGGGTTTGAACAGCAGATCCTTGCGGTCCGACGTGATCAGCGCCGACAGCGACCGCACGCCGATGATGCCGTTGCGCCGCACGACGCCGAAGCTTTCGACGTCCAGCTTGTGCGTCAGATAGGCGGCGAGCTCCTGCGGCATATCTTGATTCATGACCAAAGCGATGACGTCGCCGCGTTTCTGTTCCGCCAAAGCCGTTTCGAACTGGCTGACCAGATCCTCGGCGCGTTCGTCGACCTGCAGCAGGCTGTTGCGCACGATCGAAAACAGCCCCGAATGCGCGACTTTGAAATTCGGAAAAATGGTTTCGACGAACTGCATGACGACGTCTTCCAGCGCGACGAAACGCGCGGGCTTTTTCGTCAGGCGGATAAAGCGCGGCAGTCCGGCGGGCAGGGGAATGATGGCTTTGCGTTCCGTGCCGTCCTTGTCCTTCATTGAAAAAATCAGCGAATGCGACAGGTTCGCCAGCCACGGGAACGGGTGCGCCTGATCCAGTGCGATCGGCGTCAGAACGGGAAAAACGGATTCCTCGAACACCGATTTCAGCGCTTTGATGTCCTGTTTGGACAGCTGATCGCGCGAAATCAAAAAAATGTCCTCTTTTTCCAGTTCTTTTTTCAAGGCGTGGAAATACTCGTCCTGTTTTTCGCGCAGGTCGGCGACGCTTTCGTTAATGGCGTCCAGCTGTTCCTGCGGGGTCAGACCGTCGTCGGAACGCGTGTTGATTCCCGCGTAGATCTGCGCCAGAATGCCCGCGACGCGCACCATGAAAAACTCGTCCAGATTCGACCCCGAAATCGCCAGAAAGCGCAGGCGTTCCAGCAGGGGATAGCGGGTGTTCATCGATTCTTCCAAAACGCGGCGGTTGAACGCCAGCCACGACAGTTCGCGGTTGAAAAAACGCGACGGCGACGTCATGGAAACGGGTTCGGAAAATACGGACGGTTTGGACGGCATGGCACATTCCTTTCAAAAGACAAATCCCCTCTATTCGTAATATTTTTTCGCCGGAAATGAAAGCACAAAAACAGGCTAGAACGATTGAACAGCTGTCTTTCGCGGTCGGGATTCCGTATCCTGAAAACAGTCGAACGAAACAAAGGGGAGGCGTCATGAAAACGACAACGAAGACAACGCAAAAGGAAACGGAAAAAACGGAACCGCAAGCCAGACACCTGTATCTGATGCGGCACGGCAAGGCGGCGAAAAACAAAAGGGGGAACGACGTTCTGCGCCCGATGAACAAACGCGGCAGAAAAGACGTTAAAAAAATCGGAAAGCTGTTGCGCGAAAAACACGTTTCGCCGGATCTGGTGCTGTGCTCGCCCGCCGTGCGCACGCTGGAAACGCTGGAAAAACTGCGCAAAGCCTTCGACGCGGCGGAAATCGCGTTCATTGACGGTTTGTATATGGCCGACGCGGCGGAGATGATGGGAATCCTGCGCCGCACGGCGAACGACAAACGCGAGGTGCTGGTGATCGGGCACAATCCGGGGCTGCGCGATTTTCTGCCGCTGGTCTGCGACGCGGACGCCGGCGGAACGGACGGACACAACCACCATGTGTCCGAAGGATTCCCTACGTCCGCGCTGGCGTGTCTGGAAATCGGGCAGGACTGGGACAGGCTGGGAACCGCGCCCGCCCGTCTGATGAATTTGATTTATTCGTCCGACCTTTAAATCTTTTTCAGCAGATCCGTCAGCGTTTGCGCCGCGACGTCGCAAGCCTTGGGCGCGTTTGTTTCGAAATCGCCCATGGTGTGGTTTCGGTTGTCGGAAATCGCGCGCACGACGGTGACGGGAATGTTCCACATCGTCGCGATCTGGCAGACGGCGGCGCTTTCCATGTCGATGCAGCAGGCGTTGAATTTTTCCTCCAAGAAGACCTTTTCCCGTTCTTCGGCGAAAGAGTCGACGGTCGCCAGCGTTCCCGATTTGCAGGTCGCGCCCAGCCGTTCGGGCAGGTAGGCGGTTTGCGAATATCCCGGCTCGCCCGCGAAAAATTCCAGCGACGATTCCGTCACGTCCGTCGGATTGTACGCGTCGCCGAAACGGACGTCCCCGTGGACGACGCGGTTCGGAACGACGGCGTCGAACACGTTCAAATCCTCGGCGACCGCGCCCGCGACCCCGCAGACAAAGATGTGGTCGGGTTCGTACATCTGTATGACTTTCTGCGTTTTCGCCGCGGCGAACGTTTTGCCCACGCCGCAGCGCGCCAGAACGACGTCCAGCCCCGCGAAATCGAATTTCTTTTCCTCGAACACGGTTTCCAGCGGTTCGCCCAGCTTGCCGAACGCTTTTTCGACGGCGGCGAATTCCATGGGCATGGGGCATAAAACGGCGATGACGGGCTTCATAAAACGACCTTTCCGGATAAAAAACAAATGACAACATAGCGGACGCCGACGGCTTTGTTAAGCCTTTTTTCAGTAAAAACGGACTATAATCCTTTTTGTTTTTCGATGCGGGAGGTTTCTTTATGGACAAATGGCAGAAAAGATTTTTTGATTTGGCGCGGCTGGTCGCCACTTGGTCGAAAGATCCGTCGTCGCAGGTCGGCGCGGTGATCGTCGACGATAAAAAGCGGATCGTTTCCGTCGGATTCAACGGTCTGCCCATCGGGGTGGAAGACACGAAGGAGCGGCTGGAAAACCGCGAAATCAAATACGAACTGATCGTCCACGCCGAAGCCAACGCCATTCTGACCGCGCCGAAATCGGTCGCCGGCTGCGCGATTTACGTCTATCCGTACCTGCCGTGTACCCGATGCGCGGGCGCGATTATCCAGTCGGGCATCAAGCGCGTCGTCGTCGAAGACCGCCCCATACCCGAACGCTGGCGGGCGAATTTCGATTTGGCGAGAAAGATTTTGACCGAAGCGGGCGTCGAAATCGACATCGTCCCGATCGACGAATAAAAAAAAACGTCCGAAAGGACGGTTTTTTCAGGCGGTCTTTTTCATGGTCAGTTCCGTCAGAAAATCCGTCAGATCGGGCGTTTCGAAATCGCAAAAATCCTTGTCGTCGACCGAACAGTATTGATTGTTTTCGACGTTTGACGAAATCCACACCGTTTTCATGCCGACTTTTTTCGCCGCCAGAACGTTGGCGGGGCTGTCGTCGAACATCACGCTTTCGGCGGGGGCGATTTTAAACGCGTTCAGCATTTTCAAATACGTCTGTTCGGCGGGTTTCGGAATATAGCCCGCTTCGCCGATCGAAAAAACGCCCGAAAAGCATTCGCCCAGCCCCAGACGTTCCAGCACGCGTTCGGCGTGGCGGCGCGCACCGTTGGTGAACACGAATTTCCGACCGCGCAAAGCGTTCAGACAGTCGCGCAGACGGGGATTTTCCCTGATGGACGACAAATCCAGCCGGTGGACGTAGTCGGTGAACTCTTCGGGCGGAATGCCGTGCTCCAGCATCAGACCGCGGACCGTCGCGCCGTATTTGCGGTAATAATCCTTTTGAATGACGCTCGCCGTTTTTTCGTCGACGTTCAGCGCGCGCATGACGAACGCGCAAATCCGTTTCGCCATTTGGGAATAAACCTCTTTCGACGGGGGATAAAGCGTGTCGTCCAGATCGAAAACCCAATAGCGAATGTTTTTAAACGCGGAAATCAAATCGTCCATCGTGTGTGTCCTGTCAGTTCGGGATACACATGATAGGGCGAATCCTTTAATAAAAAGTTATTGCAATCAGGCGTTGAACGCGTCGAACAGGGCTTTGACGAAATCGAATCCCCGGTCCATCGACGGCGTTTCGACGTATTCGGCGGCGGAATGCATGTTGTAAATGTTCGCCGCGCCGACCAGATACGGTTTGAACGCGACGCCCGCCGCGTTTTTCTTTTGCGCGTACAGGTGGGTTTCCGCGCCCGCGTGGAACGACGACACGTTCAGCGGCAGTCCGATTTTCGCGGCGGCGCGTTTCGCCGTGTCGCTCATGGTCGTGTCGCTTGATTTTTCAAACGGCGGGATATGTTCTTCGAACCGGACGGAAACGGTCGCCTTGCCGCCGTATTTTTCGTTGAATTTTTCAACGGTCTTGTTTATGCCCGCGGTCAGCTCCGCTTCTTTGGCTTTGTCGGAACTGCGGATCGAATACAGCGCGAACGCGTCCGTGTTGATGATGTTCGACATCGCCGCGTCCGTCAGGTAAAAGGCGAAGTCCGCCCCCTGTTTGTCCGTCGGCAGGTTTTTGACCCCGCCGCCGACGACCGCGCCCGCGTTGATCGACGCGATGACGCCCGTTTCGTCTGCGTAAAACACGCCCTGCGGGATTTCAGCCATGACTTCGGCGATCGCCTTGACGGCGTTGACGCGACCGGCGTCCGCGATGTCGATGCCGGAATGTCCGCCCTTTGTGCCCGTGACGGACAGGATCATTTTGGTGTAGCCCGCGCCCGCGATTTGGAAATCGCCCAGCCGGTCGCCGTCCAGCACCAAAACGTATTCGGATTTGAACGTGTCGAAATCCAGCGCGCGCGCTCCGCTCATGTTCTGTTCCTCGTCGCGGGTGAAGACGATTTCCAGTCCGCCGTGTTTCAAGGTCTTGTCGTTCGCGACGGTTTTCGCCAGCATCATCGCGCAGGCGACGCCGGCTTTGTCGTCCGCGCCCAGCGTCCGTCCGCCGTCCGTTTTCAGGACGTCGCCGTCTTTGACGATGTTCACGGCGGAAGAATCGCCGACGACGTCCATGTGCGCCGACAGCATCAGCGGCTTTTTCGCCGCGTCCGTCGCGGGGATTTCCGCGCGCACGTTGCCGAATCCGTCGCGGCGGGCGGGAACGCCGTACCCGTTCAGCAGGGAAACGATTTTTTCGGCGACGTCGTCTTCGCGCATGGACGGGGACGGGATTTTCGCCAAAGTTTCAAACAAGACGGTTAATTCGGACATAGCGGAGCCTCCTGACAAAATGGTTTTTTAAGCAAAGTATTCCTTTTAACGGATTTACTCAACACCGAAAACGGGGTATATCAACATTGCCGCATGAAGGAGAACGACCATGGACGCTTTTGAAATCGAAGAACGCTTTATCGCGCTGGAAAGCCTTGCCGCCGAATACGAACGCACCGTCAAGGATCTGAGCCAGATTGTCGCCGAGCAGGCGCGTCAGATCGACGTGCTGAAACGCGAAGTGTTTTATCTGGCGCAGAATTTCGACCCGAGCGGCGCGGTCCGCCCCCTGTCCGAAGAAGTCCCGCCCCCGCATTATTAAGGGCGGATTCGAATCAGCGGGACAGTCCTTTTTTCGCCGGCAGAACGGCGGAAACCTGTTTTCGCTTTCGCAATTCGGCGCGAATTTTGCGCGCGGCGGATTCCTGACGCGCTTCGACGGCGCGCTTTTTCGCAGATTCGCTGACGGCGCGCGCTGCGTTCGCCGGTTTTTCGGGACGCGGTCGTCCGATGATCGCGGCGACGGATTTGTCGGCGGGACGGTGCGCGGTCAGACGGGCTTTGGTGTCCGCGAACATTTCCGAATACTTGCCTTTTTCCAAAGACTTCGGATCGCCCGTGAAGTAGTTTTCGCCGTTGAAGTCCGTGCAGACGGCGGCGACGAACCGCGCCGCCGAAATCGTTTTCGGCTTTGCGCGGAAAACGGACGGGGACATGCTTTCGACGCAGGACGCCAGCGTTTGGTCGTAATAGTCGCGGCGTTCGGCGTTGTCGTACCACCCCGCGAACGCGGCGGTGCGGGCTTGATTTTTGTCCCCCGTTTCCGTCAGCGTTTTTTCAAACGGCTTCGCGATTTCGGGATAGGATTCCGAAAAATCGCGCCAGCACAGATCGTTGCCCCGTTCCTTTAATTCCCACGCGACCAGACAGCCGAAGCTTTCGGCGTCCGCCTCCATGACGCGGGAACGGTGCATCATCGTTTTCGTCGAATAGCCGGCGTGGTCGGGTTCGTCGATTTCGTCCATCGTGTACTGATAGGCGTGGCGCAGTTCGTGCGCCAGCGTCACGATGTTTTGCGCCAAAGTGTTTTTGGGGTTCAGCGCGCAAACCTCTTCGCAGGGATCGGCGTAACCGAAAACGCCCTGTTTGGTCGTTTGGCGGTCGAATTTCAGTTCGTAGCCGTAATCGGCGGCAAATTCCAAAACGGCGCGCCCCGCGTCCGATTTGCACATTTCGTCGACGACGGCGGACATTTTCGCCTGAGCTTTCGCGCCGCCCCGAACATAAAGGTCGACTTCGGGCATGACCGGTTTTCTCCGCGTTAGCGCAGCATCGGGCGGACGGGCAGGTTTTCGTAGGCGGTTTGCTCGTCTTCGATTCTGACGCCGCCGTCGGTCGCGACCGAAAATTCGGCGGAATACAGCGCGTCGCCGTAAGCGACGTATCCTTTGACCGTCCAGCCTTTCGCCGTTTTGGAAACGGCGGGGGCTTCGATCAGCTTTTTCAGACTGTCCGCCAGTTCGTCGTCATAGGCGTCGTCGATCAGGTCGTCGGCTTTGACGATCAATTTGGCGAAATCGTCTTCCAGCGCGACGGCGTCGAAATAAAACCGCAGATAGTCGACGACGTTTCCGTCCGTCAGGTTCAGGGAAAACGCGGTGTTCATGTCTTCCAGCGTTTCCTTTTCGCCGTCGATTTCGAACACGCCGGCGTCGCCGCAAACGTATTCTTTGGTGATGACGGGGCGCGTCGTGAAACATTCGATGTCGACTTTGCGCGCGTTTTTGTAAAACGGCAGAACCGCGCTTTGCACGCCGCAGCGGTCCGTTTTGAACGGCACGCGTTCCATGGCGTCCGCGATGCGTTGCGCCAGCTGTTCTTTTTGTTCGTCGGTCAGGTTTTCCGTCATGTTCGTTCCGATTCAGTCAAAGTTTCAGATAAAAAAATCCCTCCGGAAAAAGCGGGAGGGAATTTTTCCTAAGCGGGCGTGTTCCCCGTCGGCGTTTTATGCCTGAACGTGATGCGTCCCTTGGTCAAATCGTAGGGCGTCATTTCGATGTCGACCTTGTCCCCGACCATGACGCGAATGCGGAATTTGCGCATTTTGCCGGCGGTGTGCGCCAGAATTTCATGATCGTTTTCCAGTTTCACGCGAAACATGGCGTTGGGCAGTTTTTCAACGACGGTGCCGCTGAATTCCAACAGTTCTTCTTTTGCCATAAAGGACTCCTATAAATAAAGACAGGACGCTTATACGCCGTTTTGATATGAAAAACAAGGATTAAAGGTCGTAGGCGTCCAGTTCGTCTTCGCTCATGTCGGCGGATTTGTAATCGGAAAAGATGTTCGCGCCCTCTTCTTCCCATTCGATTCCGCGAATGACCCAGTTGCTGATCTGTTCCATTTTTTCCAGCGGAATGTTCAGCGCCATGCCGACTTTGGAAATGAACAGAATTTCGGAATCGGACAGGTCGCCGTCCTCGTATCCCAGATAGAACATTTCGCGGATCAAAACCAGCGCGAACCCTTTGTCCGTGATGGTTTTGACCATTTCCAGCGCCTCTTCCTCGGTTCTGGGGCGGATCGCCTCTTTCGCCTGGTCCTTGTTCAGGTTGTACAGCTTCGCCAAATCGACGAAGAATTGCTTTTCGTTGCCGTCGAATTCGCCGTCGACGCGCGCCAGATGGGCGATCGTTCCCAAAAAGGCGATGCGTTGCGGCAGATCGACGTTTTCAAAAAATTCCATCATGGGTCGGATACTCCTAAATCGGTTGAAAGCAAAGCTCTTTTGTCAAAGTTATACCCGTTTTGCCGCCGTTTAAAAAGAAAAAAGTGCATGACGGCGCGAAATGTCGGCGAAACGCGGCGGCGCCGATACTTTCGGCTGAATCGACAATCCGCCGATTCCGTGTCAGACTGGGGGCGGAAAAGGGCGTTTGAAATCGCCGGCTTTTTCGCTTATAATATCCTTTCGTTCATTCAGTATGGAGAGGAAAATGCCTTCTTTTGACATAGTGTCCAAAACGGACATGACGGAAATGGCGAACGCCGTCGCGGGCGTTTCGCGCGAAATGTCGACGCGTTTCGATTTCAAGGGGTCGAAAAGTTCGGTCGAACTGAACGGCGGCGAAATCGTTTTGCTGGCGGATGACGCGCTGAAACTGAAACAGGTGCGCGAACTGGTGCTGACCTATGTCACGCGGCGCAAGCTGGACACGTCCTGTCTGGATTTCGGCAAAGAGGAAAAAGCCGCCGGCGCGATGATCCGTCAGACCGTCCGCGTCAAGCAGGGCATCGATCAGGAAACCGCGAAAAAGATTTCCAAGGCGGTCAAGGATTCCAAAATGAAGGTTCAGATAGCCATTCAGGGCGACGAACTGCGGGTGTCGGGCAAAAAACGCGACGATTTGCAGGCGGCGATCGCCTTTGTTAAAACGCTGGGAATCCCCCAGCCGCTTCAATTCGTCAATTTCAGGGATTAAACAGGCAAGGAGTTGTTTAAATGAAAAAAATCGTTCTTCCGAATGTGACGGAATACATCGACCGCTTTTTTGATTTTATGAATGAAAAGGTCGGTCAAAAGGTTATGAACATGTTTGAATCGTTCGGCAGATGCGGTCTGCGCGCGCTGGACGTGCTGGCGGTTTTAAGCGTCGTCGCCGCGGTCGTTTTCGCCGTCCGTTTCGAAACGGGCGTTCTGTTCGCGCTGATCTTCGCCTTTATCGGCGTTTTGGGGTGCGTGCTGTTGCAGTACGCCGCGACCAAAATGCTGCCCGCGCTGAACACGCTGGTTAAAAACGCGCCGACGAAGCTGTCTTCCGCCGTGTTTTTGAAAGTGCTGGCGCTGTTCGCCGGCGTCGGCGGATTGATCGCGCTGGCGTTCGGCGTGCTGATTTGGACGGGGTCTTCCGAATACGTCGATCCGACGGCGGCGGACGTGAACGCCGTTGTGCTGGGGTGCTTTGCGGCTTTCGTCGCCTGCGAATTTTGGATGTTTCTGTTCTTGAAGCCCGAGGAATTGAGCGTCGAAGTCGTTGAAAAAACGTCCGTCGGCGAAGAATTCATCGGTCTGACGTCCTATTTCGCCAAAGGCTGCCTGAAACTGACGCCCGTCGTGTTCGGACTGACGGTTCTGCTGGCGGTCGTGTGGCTGGTCGTCATGATGTTTTCGCCGATCGAAAGCATTTTCGGACAGCTGTTCGTTCTGGTCTATTTGGGCGTGATGGCGCTGTTGCCGTTCTTTATGTACGCGGCGTTTTTGTCGTACTACCTGACGCTGGACATTTTGACGGCGGTTTTGTCGCTGCCCGCCAAACTGGACAAGATCAAGGAATAACAGCTTTGAAACAAAAAAAACAGCCTCCGTGCGGAGGCTGTTTTTTTTTACCGGTCGCGAACCTCAGCGGCGGTCGCCCCATGGTTTCGCCAGCCGCAGGATTTCGCCCAGTGCTTCTTTTTCAAAAAACGTGTGGTCGCGTCCCCAAACGACTTTGGAAACGGTCTTCTGACCGCATTGAAACAGAGTCTTGTCCGTCAGCAGATGCCCGCGGAACGGGACGGTCGTGTCCTTTTCCCCGTGAACCAGAATAAACTCCGGCTTGGATTGCGACGGGTGTTTTTCAACCTCCGCCGCGTTCAAAAGACAGCCCGCGACGATCATCACGCCGCCCAACGGGATCAGCGACCCGTCCGGCGCCCTGTCCGCCAAAAGGTCGGATTCGGCGCACATCTGCACCGCCATCATCGCGCCCTGCGACACGCCGAAAATGTAGGTGTCCCGCGCGCCGATGCCGTGCGCGTCCATGCGGTCGCGAATGTAATCGACGACCTTTAACGCCGCGGCGTCGTACCATTTGTACATGCGGTTCAGTTTCAGCCGCGCCCGTTTGGACAGCAAATCGGGGTGGCGGGCGAACCAGTTGTCGTTGAATTTCGGCGGAATGCCGAACCATTGGCGGGCGTCTTCGTTGCCGTCCATGGCTTCCAGTCCGTCGGGGACGTAGAACACCGCGCGCGGCATCACCCGCCGCAATTCACGGGCGAACCAGGCGTTCGATTCGCCCGTTCCGCCCATGCCGTGCAGATAGACGACCAGCTGTTCGGGCTTCGCGCCGTTTTCCGGCATCAGCACCGCGCTGTTTAACAAAGGTCCGCGCATGTCACCCCCGCAACGTCGCGCCGGTGGCGGCGGCGACCGCGCCGACGACGCGGCGGCAGACGCTTTCGATTTCCTCGTCCGTCATCGTTTTTTCGACGGGCTGGATCGTCAGCTGAATCGCGATCGACTTTTTATCGCCCAGATTTTCGCCTTCGTACAGGTCAAAGACGGAAACGTCGGCGATCAGCGCCTTGTCCGTGTTTTTGGCTGCGGAAACGATCTTTTCCGCGTCGACTTTGCGGCCGACCAAAAACGCCAGATCGCGGAAAATCGGCGTGAACGCGGACAGTTTCAGCGTTTTGACTCCTTTGCCGTTTTTCTTTTTCGCGGGCGGCAGGCGGTCGAGGAAGACTTCGCACGCGCAAACGGGCGTTTTCAAATCCATCGCTTTCAACACTTTCGGGTGCAATTCGCCGAAATACGCCAGAACGGTTTTGCCGATTTTGACCGCGCCGGACCGGCCGGGGTGGTACCAGGCGGGGGCTTCGCGCGCGATCTGAACGTTTTGCGGGGCTTCCGCCGCGTCCAAAGCGGACAGGGCGTCGGCTTTGGCGTCGAAAACGTCGACAGGACGCTGGGCGACAGCCCAATGGCGCGGCGTCACTTGACCGAACCGCAACTGACAGGCGACCGTTTCCTGCTCCATCGGCTTAAATCCGAAAAATTGCGGACCGACTTCGAACAGACAGCCGTCAAACGTGCCTTTGGCGATGTTGGAACGCGCCGCCGAAAGCAGGTTCGGCAACAGATTCGGGCGCATTTCGTTCAGATCCGCGCTGATCGGGTTGGCGATCAGGACGGCGTCTTTGGTGCGGAAAGGTTCCGCGTCCCTGGACGACATGAACGACCATGTGATCGTCTGGAATCCGCCGCGGTTCGCCATCGCGCGGCGCACGGAAACCTCGCGGCGCTGTTTGGGCTGCAAAATGCCGTGGACGCCGTTCGGGCGCGGCAGGGCGATTTCCGGCAGCTTGTCGTAACCGTAAATGCGCAGCACTTCCTCGACCAGATCGTGCGAACCGGAAATATCGGAACGCCACGTCGGACGGATTACGGAAAATCCGTTCGATTCGGGTTTGACGAAGCACCCCAGTTTTTCAAGGATTTCCTTGCAGGTATCCGCGGGAACGTCGACGCCGCACAGCTTTTCGACGCGTTTCGGGTCGAAAAAGATCGGCGCGGGCGCGGCGGGTTCCTTGCCCGTCACGACGATGTCGGAGCATTCGCCGCCGCACAGTTCCATGATCATTCGCGCCGCCATTTCCGCGCCGACGGGAATTGTCGAAGCGGGGTCGACGCCGCGTTCGAAACGCTGGCGCGAATCGGACGTCAGGATCAGTTTCTGTCCCGTTTTGGCGATGCTTTCGGGGTCGAAATAAGCGGATTCCAGCAAAACGCGCGTGGTCGAATCCTCGCACCCCGACACTTCGCCGCCCATGATGCCGGCGATGGATTCGACGCCGTTTTCGTCGGCGATCACGACCATGCCGTCGCTCAGCGCGTATTCCTTGCCGTCCAGAGCCAGCAGTTTTTCGCCGTCGCGCGCGGAACGCACGGTGATTTGCCCCTTGACCTTGTCCGCATCAAAAACGTGTAGCGGGCGACCGAACGTGATGTTGAAGTAGTTCGTCACGTCCACCAAAGCGGAAATCGGGCGCAAGCCGACCGCGGTCAGGCGATCCTGCATCCATTTCGGGGATTGGACGTTTTTCACGTTGCGGATTTCGCGCAGGGTGAAGAACGGCGCGCCGATGTCAATCGCTTCGTTGACCAGCTTGACGCCGGTTTTAAACGCGGGGGCGACGGATTCGCGCTTGGGCGTTTTCAAAGTTCCCAGTCCCGCCGCCGCCAGATCGCGCGCGATGCCGAACACGCTCATGCAGTCGCCGCGGTTCGGAGTGATCGACACGTCGAAAACGGGGTCGGACGGATAGACGGTCGCGATCGACGCGCCGACGACCGCGTTTTCGGGGCATTCGATGATGCCCGCGTGGTCGGGACCGACGCCCAGTTCGTCTTCGGCGCACATCATGCCGCAGCTTTCGACGCCGCGGATCTTGCCGGCTTTCAGTTTTTCGCCGAAAGCGGGGACGTAATCCCCCGGACGCGCCAGAATGCCCTTCATTCCGGCGCGGGCGTTCGGCGCACCGCACACGATTTGCAACACTTCCTTGCCCGTATTGACCTTTAAAACGTGCAAATGGTCGGAATCGGGGTGCGGGACGCATTCGTCGACGCTGACGACGATCAGATCCTTGACCGCCGCGACGGGGTCGACGACCTCTTCGATTTCCAAACCGATGGCGGTCAGGCGTTCGGCGATTTCGTCAACGCCCGCGTCCGTGTCCAAAAAATCTTTCAACCAGCTCAGCGTGAATTTCATCTTTTGTTTCCTCCCGTCATGCTCAAGCCCGATCCCGTCGAGGGAATGTCCAAGGGAACGAATCCGTAATGTTTGATCCAGCGCAAATCGGATTCAAAGAACGTGCGCAGGTCGGGAATCGCGTATTTCAGCATCGCCAGACGGTCGAGCCCGATTCCGAACGCGAAGCCCTGATAAACTTCGGGGTCGATGTTGCAGGCTTTCAGCACGTTCGGGTGAACCATGCCGCATCCCAGAATTTCCAGCCAGTCGCTGCCCGCGCCGATTTTCAATTCGCCGTTTTTGCGCGAACACCCGATGTCCATTTCCGCCGACGGTTCCGTGAACGGGAAAAAAGACGGGCGGAAACGCACGGGAACGTCGTCCAGTTCGAAAAACGTTTTGACGAATTCGATCAGGCAGCCTTTCAAATGCGCCATGTTCGTTTCGGTGTCGACGATCAGCCCTTCGACCTGATGGAACATCGGCGCGTGCGTCGCGTCGTAGTCGCAGCGGTAGGTGCGCCCCGGAACGATGACGCGCACGGGCGGACGCTGTTTTTCCATCGTGCGGATCTGCACGGCGGACGTTTGCGTGCGCACGATGAATTTGTCGCCGTTTTCCTCGCCTTTCAGATAAAAAGTGTCCTGCATTTGGCGCGCGGGGTGGTTTTTCGGCGTGTTCAAAGCGGTGAAGTTGTGGAAATCGTCTTCGATATCGGGACCTTCGGCGACGTCGAATCCCATTTGTCCGAAAATGGCGACGACCTCGTCGTACGTCTGGTACAGCGGGTGGACGCGTCCCTGCGTTTCGGGGCGGACGGGCAGAGTGACGTCCACGGCTTCGCGCGCCAGACGGGCGTTGATTTCGTCCTCTTCCAATTTGGATTTTTTGGATTCGATCGCGTCCGCCAAAGCGTTTTTGATCGCGTTGAACCGCTGTCCCGCGGCTTTGCGTTCGTCGGGATTCATCGCGCCCAGCGATTTCATTTTTTCGGTGACGACGCCTTTTTTACCCAGAACGGAAACGCGCACGGCGTCCAAATCCGCCAGAGTCGCCGCCGATTCCACCTGTTCCAGCAGCTGTGTTTGAAGTGTGTCCAGTTCACTCATTTGCCGATATCCTTGTTGTTTTTCTATGCAAAAGGGGCGCGACGCGCCCCTTTCGTTTCTGCAATCCGTTGCTTAGTTCAGAGCCGCCTTGACTTGTTCGACGACTTTGGCAAAAGCCGCGGGCTGGTTCATCGCCAGATCCGCCAGAATCTTGCGGTCCATTTCGATGCCGGCTTTGTTCAAGCCGTTGATGAATTTGGAATAGGTCAATCCGTATTCGCGGACGCCGGCGTT
>ERZ808286.346-NODE-346-length-32867-cov-6.023955_pt1 | contig 32867 bp, 35 predicted proteins | sample MGYA00521276_ERZ808286 | MGnify/ENA primary metagenome ERZ808286 (study PRJEB31516, sample SAMN03275607) | gut metagenome | biome: mammalia-associated habitat; material: feces | host: Papio cynocephalus | place: Kenya | collected 2012-08-01 ... | reverse complement strand
GAAAGTTATATTATGACGTCACCGAAAAAAAGAAAAACTGCCTGTTTATAAAAAACTTTAAAATTTCTCAAACAGTCAGTGAAGGTTTTCTCGCATACACAACTAATGGCTGGCGAGGTCAAGAAGGTCCGTATTTTATCGTGAAAAACAAAGACGACAACGATGTTGTCGACGATGAAGAAATTTTAGGGCTGTTTGAATACATCGGAACATATTCTTACGATTCGGTAATGGGACCAAAAAAAGTCTTGAAATTCAAGCATGTGAAGTAAAAAAATGGCAAAGAAACCCGTAAAGCGGACAACGGGCGTTTGTCAAAAATGTAAAAAAGTAGTGCCGTGTTCTATGATTCTTGAAAACATTGTTGCATTATTTGGTATTATTTCGTTTGCTACAGTATTTGTAACAACTGGTGACTTTTCACTTGCTATTGCAGGCGGATTTATCACATTGATTGTTTTTCGAATTTTTGCAGGTATATTCGGCTACAAATGCGACTACTGTGGTTCACGGGTTAAAAAAGTAAGGTGAGGCTATGACAAAACATTTTGAACGGCGGGCGGATATTCCCACTCCGACAAACGCTATCATTACCGAAGACGTTGAAGCGGACGGAAAAGTACCCAATCATTACGCCGCACAGGAAGAAGCTGTAAACAGGGTTTTCAGGGATTATCCCAAAAACGACGACTTGGTTGAAATTTTAATCAAGGTCTGCGTTTTAAACGATTTTTACAGCACGAATATCCTGTCCGCGTTCAAAATGGCGCAACATATTTTCGATCTGAAAATCGACAGCCGTTTGGCGGCTAAAGACTTGACTGTGGTCAACGATATCGCGCTTTTGAACGTTGATAACGGCAAAACGCGCAATTTCTATTCCTTTGCGACGAAGTATTGCTGTCATCAAAATCAGGACGTTTATCCGATTTACGATTCTTACGTCGCGCGGCTGTTGACCTATTATGCGCAAATCGACGAATTCGACGCGTTCAAGCCGCAGGATTTGCGAAATTACCCGCGTTATTGCGAAGTGCTTCGAAATTTCCGCAATCACTATGCCTTGGATTCCGAAAAAATCGCGACGCGGGACTTGGACGCGTATTTGTGGCGGTTGGGAAAAAGGGTTTTCCGATAAAAAAAGGCGGGAGGTTTTCCCGCCTTTTCCGTTTTTTTACAATCTGTTGATCCACGCGGCGATTTTGGCGGCGACGGCGTCGTCGTATTCCCCGCCCATGTTGTTGAACGACGCGTCGGGCAGGATTTGCGCGTTTTTCGTCAAAGCCGCGACATCGGGCAAAAACGCGCCGCGGTTGCTGCCCTGCGTTGAAAAGAACGCGACTTTTTTACCCTGAAAATCCGCCTTTTCCAAAAACGACAGCACCGGAGTCGCCGCCGTGTACCACCAGACGGGCGCGCCGATGAAAACGACGTCGTATCCGGTCAAATCGGGCATTTGTTTCAAAGCGGGATATTTTTTCGTTTTCAGCTGGTCTTTGATCGCCAGATGCAGTTTCGTCCCCGTCGGCAGCGGTTCCGCCGTTTCCAGTCTGAACGCGTCCGCGCCGGTCAGCGTTTTGATTTTATCGGCGATTTCTTTGGTGTGTCCCGTCAGCGAATAATATACGACCAGAACTTTGCCCAAATCCTTTTTGACTTCGGCGGATTTTCCCGCGTATTGCGCCATTTCCCGTTTGTTGGCGGACGAAACGCGGTACAAATGCCGCAATCCCGCGGCGGCGGCGACGACAACGGCGGCGATTAAAACGTACAAAGCGTATTTCATTACAAAGCTCCTTTGGTTGTGGGCAAAACGTCTTTCGCCCTCTCGTCGAATTCGACGGCGCGGCGCAAAGCCCGCGCGAACGCCTTAAAGCACGATTCTATGATGTGGTGCGAATTGCCGCCATACAGATTTTCGATATGCACCGCGGCGCGCAGATTGTCGGCGACGGCTGCGAAAAATTCCTTGAACACTTCGGTATCGACTTCGCCGATTTTTTCGGTCGGAAAAACGACGTTCCAGACGCAGACGCCGCGTCCGCTCAGATCCAGAACGCAGCGGCTCAGCGCTTCGTCCATCGGAACGCACGCCGCGCCGTAGCGGTTGACGCCCTTTTTGTCGCCCAGCGCCCGCGCGATCGTTTGCCCCAGAACAATGCCGACGTCTTCGACCAGATGATGCGCGTCGACATGCAGATCGCCGGTCGCTTTGACGGTCAGGTCGATCAGACCGTGGCGCGACAGCTGTTCCAGCATGTGGTCGAAAAATCCGCAGCCCGTTGACACGTCGTATTTTCCCGTGCCGTCCAAATTGACGCTGATTTTGATTTGTGTTTCCGCTGTGTTTCGTTCCGTTTCGGCTGTGCGCATTTGATTTTTCCTTTCCGCGGGGATAATGTTGCTTTTGCACACTGTAACGCAGATTTTCACGCAAAGCAAAGGAGATGTCATGGATAATCAAACGCCGTCTTTACGCGGAACGACGATTTTATGCGTCCGCAAAGACGATTCCGTCGTCGTCGCGGGCGACGGGCAGGTGACGTTCGGCAACACGGTTCTGAAAAGCAACGCCCGCAAGCTTCGCCGGCTGGGCAACGGCAACATCGTCGCGGGGTTCGCGGGCGCGACCGCCGACGCGTTCACTCTGTTCGAACGGTTGGAGGAAAAAATCGACAAGCATTCGGGGCGGCTGACCCGCGCTTGCGTCGAACTTGCCAAAGACTGGCGCACCGACCGTTATCTGAGGAAACTGGAAGCGATGATGATCGTCGCCGACAAAGATTCGACGCTGGTGCTGACCGGCAACGGCGACGTTTTGGAACCGCAAAACGGCGTGATCGGCATCGGATCGGGCGGGGCTTACGCTCAGGCGGCGGCGCTGGCGCTGATTGACACGGACATGACGGCGCTGGAAATCGTTGAAAAAGCGATGAACATCGCCGCCGACATCTGCATTTACACCAACCACAACATCATTACGGAAAGTCTATGAGCATGTTTTTTTCACCCCGCGAAATCGTTTCCGAACTCGACCGCCACATCGTCGGACAGGACGAGGCGAAGCGCGCCGTCGCCGTTGCTTTGCGAAACCGCTGGCGTCGCCGGCAAATACCGTCCGCTTTGCGCGAAGAAGTCGTGCCCAAAAACATTCTGATGATCGGACCGACGGGCGTCGGCAAAACGGAAATCGCCCGCCGTCTGGCAAAGTTGGCGCAAGCCCCCTTTATAAAAACCGAAGCGACGAAGTTCACCGAAATCGGCTATGTCGGTCGCGATGTCGAAAGCATCATTCGCGATCTGGTCGAAAACGCGATCGTTATGACGCGCGATAAAATGCGCAGGGACGTCCGCGTCAAAGCCGACGCCGCCGCGGAAAAACGCGTGATTGACGCTTTGGTCGGCGAAAACGCGTCCGACGAAACGCGCCTGAAATTCAAAAAACTGTTGCGCGACGGCGCGCTGGACGATCGGGAAATCGACATCGACGTGCGGGAAACGCCGAACGGTTCCTTGCCGACGTTTGACATTCCGGGAATGCCCGGGGCGCAAATGGGCATGATTTCCCTGGGCGATCTGCTGGGTGGAAAAAGGACCGCTTTTTGCAGAAAAAAAATGACCGTCAGGGATTCGTACCGCGTATTGATCGACGAGGAAAGCGACAAGCTGATCGAACGGGACAAGGTCGTTTCCGCCGCGATCGCCGCGGTTGAAAACGACGGCATTGTTTTTATCGACGAATTAGACAAGATTTGCGGAGGAAGTGGGGGCAAAAACCCCGACGTTTCGCGCGAAGGCGTCCAGCGCGATCTGTTGCCGCTGATCGAAGGAACGACCGTCGCGACCAAACACGGCATGGTCAAAACGGATCATATCCTGTTTATCGCGTCGGGGGCTTTTCACGTGTCGAAACCGTCCGATCTGTTGCCCGAATTGCAAGGAAGACTGCCGATTCGCGTTGAATTAAAGCCGTTGACGGAGCAGGATTTTTACCGGATTTTGACCGAACCCGAAGCCAATTTGATTTTGCAAAGCAAGGAACTGTTGAAAACGGAAAATTTCACGCTGGAATTTGAAGACGCGGCAATCCGCGAAATCGCCGCTTTGGCTGCCGAAGTGAACGAAAGCGTCGAAAACATCGGCGCGCGCCGTCTTCACACGATTCTGGAAAAGCTGTTGGAGGATATTTCTTTCACCGCCGCCGAACGGCAGGGCGAATCCGAAACGATCACCGCTCAAACCGTGCGTGAAAAAGTAGGCGTTTTGGCTCAAAAAACGGATTTGTCGAAATTTATTTTGTAATCTTGGTTGTTTCGTATCGGGAACGATTTTTAAAAAATGCCGTCGCAAAGGGGATTTCGAAAATCCCCTTTTGTTTATGCGGATAAACCGAAACTTTAACCGTCTGAAAAGCATATTCAACTTTTTTCCGTAACGCATTGTTTTATTGAATTATTGCGTTTTCGAAACAAGAACGACGCTCTGTTTCCGGGCTGTTTTCGGGATAAATTCCTTGTCAAAAAAAATGCGGCGTGTACAATTCGGCTGTCTTTCCGATTTAGCCGGATATTGATGAAAAATGAAACTTTTTTGGCAGTTGTTTTGGATTTTTTTTAAAATCGGCGCGTTCACGTTGGGCAGCGGATACGCCATGATGCCCCAAATCAGGCGGGAACTGGTGACGCGCATGAAATGGCTGGACGAAGACGAATTTATCGACATCGTCGCCGCGACGCAGTCCGCCCCCGGTCCCATCGCGGTTAATCTTGCCGTCTTTTTGGGGCTTCGCGTCGCCGGCGTCAAAGGAATGATCGCTACGGCGCTGGGATCGATTTTACCGTCTTTTATCATCATTCTGCTGATCGCCGTCGCTTTTCAGGGAATACAGGACGATCCGGTGTTCGTCGCGGCGTTCAAAGCCGTCAAGCCCGCTTCGGTCGCTTTGATTTTGGTCCCCGTTCTGACGATAGCCGAACGCGCGGGAATTACGGGGAAAAAATTTTTGCTTCCTTTGACGGCGGCAGGGCTTATCGCGTTCACTTCGATGTCGCCGATTTACATCGTCGTCGCGTCGATAGCGGGCGGAATCATCTATTACGGGCGAAAAACGGCATGATATACTTTTCCCTGTTCAAAACGTTTTTTCTGATCGGAATGTTCAGTTTCGGCGGCGGGTACGCGATGCTTCCGCTGATTCAAAACGAAATCGTCGTCAATCATCAATGGATCGACAACGCGCGGTTCGTCGATATTGTCGCCGTTTCTCAGGTCACGCCCGGACCGCTGGCGGTCAACGCGGCGACTTACGTCGGATTCGCGGCGTCCGGAAACGCGTGGGGCGCGGCGGCGGCTACCGCCGGCGTTTGCCTGCCGTCTTTGATCGTGGTCGTTTTTCTGTATGCTTTTCTAAGCAAATTCAAAGAATCGCTTTGGGTTAAAAACGCGTTCAAAGGATTGCGAATCGGCGTCGTAGGCTTGATTTTGGGCGCGGCGCTGATGCTGATGACCCCCGACGTGTTCGTTGATTGGAAAAGCTGGGTTTTGTGCTTTGCGTCGTTTATCGCCTGTTATCGGTTTAATTTATCTCCGGTTACGCTGATTTCCGTTTCGGCGGTTTTGGGCGCGCTGATTTACTGAAAATGTTTCACGTGAAACATTCGGCAAAAAATCTTTGAAAAATCCGCTTGTTTTTTTTCAACGACAAAGGCTATTTTATGAAAAAGTCGAAACGCAAAATGTTTCACGTGAAACAAAGGATACGAAAAATTGATTACGCAGGATCGTGATTCTGTTTTAAAACAGTTGAATTTGTCCGAAAAAACGGTTGAAAAGCTGGATAAATACGTTGATTTGCTGGAACGGGAACAGACAAAAATGAACTTGGTCGGGGCGTCGACCTTGCCGGTCGTCTGGACGCGCCATGTTTTGGATTCGGCGCAGTTGTTCGATCAAGTCAAACCCGATGATAAAACGGTTTTGGATTTCGGCAGCGGCGCCGGCTTTCCGGCTTTGGTGCTGGCGATTATGGACGCCGGACAAAAACACGATTTCCGCCTGATCGAAAGCGACGGGAAAAAGTGCGCTTTTTTGAACAAGGTGATTTCCGAATGCGGTTTGCGCGCGACGGTTTGCAACGAACGTATTGAAAAAATGGAAAAATTCGGCGCGGATCTGATTACCGCCCGCGCGCTGGCGTCGTTGGACAAGTTGCTGAAATACGCCTTTCCGTTTTTTAAAAAGACGACCAGATGCCTGTTTATGAAAGGGGCGAAGGCGTCGGAGGAAATCGATGCCGCGCGCAGGAAATACGATTTCCGTCTTGAGAAAATACAAAGCGTTACCAGCGCGGAAGGAACGATTCTTTTGCTTTCGGAGGTGAAAAAGAAATGAACGTCTTGAATAAAACGCCGCGGATCATCGCCGTTTCCAATCAAAAAGGCGGCGTCGGAAAAACGACAACGGCGGTCAATCTGGCGACGGCTCTGGCGGCTGTAAAGAAAAAGGTGTTGGTTCTGGATATGGATCCGCAGGGAAACGCGACGGTCAGTTTCGGCATCGACCGCCGCAACGCGCCTAAAAACATGTATCAAGTTTTAATGGGCGACGCCAAAATTTCGTCGACCATCGTATGGACAAAGATTCCGAACTTGTCCGTCGTCGTGTCGTCCAAGGACTTGGCTGGCGCGGATTTCGAACTGTCGCACGCGGACGATCCGCAGCTGTTTTTAAAACGGTCGCTGGAAAACGAACCGCTGAACTACGATTACATTTTCATCGACTGTCCGCCCGCCGTCGGCATGCTGACGGTCAACGCGCTGGTGGCGGCGGATTCCGTGATTGTTCCCGTTCAATGCGAATATCTGGCGTTGGAAGGCGTCGCCGATTTGATGAAAACGATCGAACGGGTCAAGCATAATTTCAATCCGCCGTTGGAAATTCAGGGGATCGTGCTGACGATGTTCGACGGACGCACGGGGTTGTCCGAAGTCGTCGCGCAGGACGTGCGCAACTATTTCGGCGACAAAGTGTACAATTCGATTATTCCGCGCAACGTCCGCGTGTCCGAAGCCCCGTCGCACGGCAAGCCTATTTTGCTGTACGATTTCAAAAGCAAGGGGGCGCAGGCGTACATCGCTTTGGCGAAAGAACTTTTAAAACAGGAGAAAAAGAAATGAGCGCAAGAAATCTGGGACGCGGTTTGAACGCTTTGCTGGGGGACGCGGACGAACCGGCGCAACAGCCGCAGGGCGTCAAGACGGTTCTTTTATCCGATTTGGAACCCGGTTCGTTTCAGCCGCGCCGCGTTTTTGACGAAGAGGCGCTGAGCGATCTGGTCGAATCCGTCAAAACGAAAGGCGTTATCCAGCCGCTGATCGTGCGCGAACAAAACGGCGGAAAATATGAAATCATCGGCGGCGAACGCCGCTGGCGCGCCGCGCAAAGAGCCGGCTTGCGCGAAGTTCCCGTTCTGGTCAAAAACTTTTCCGACAAGGAGGCGATGGAAGTCGCCTTGATCGAAAATTTGCAGCGTCAGGATTTGAACCCGCTGGAAGAGGCGGAGGGCTACCGCCGCCTGATGGAAGAGTTTTCCAACACGCAAGAAGAGCTGGCGCAGGCGGTCGGCAAAAGCCGCAGTCACGTCGCCAACACGATGCGTTTGCTGGCTTTGCCGGAAAAAGTCAAAGGTTATCTGGAAACGGGGAAATTGACGTCCGGGCACGCGCGCGCCCTGTTGACGTCCAAAGATCCCGAAACGCTGGCCGACACCGTGATCGCCAAAGGGCTGAACGTCCGTCAGACGGAAAAACTGGCGCAGGACGGCATTGAAAAGAAACCGCGCAAAGTTCAACCGAAAAAGCAGTCGGACAAACAGGCGGAATGCGATTCGCTGGCGGCGGATTTGTCGCGCGCTTTGGGCATCAGGGTCGCGATTCGTTCCAAAACCGTCGGCGGCGATTTGATTTTGACCTATGAAACGCTGGAACAGTTGGACGGATTGATTCGCCGTCTTGGCGCGTCCCCCGCCGCCGGACGCCAAACGTCCGACACCCTGACCGCCGAATCCGCGGACGAGGGCGACACGTTGTCGCTGGACGGCGACGACATCGGCGAAGTTGTTTTCGACGGTTCGTTTTCCGATTCGCTGGACGGCGACACGTTGTCGCTGGACAACATCGACAAATAGACGCGCATTTGTTTTAAAAAGGCGAAGGCGGGACGGATGTTCCGCCTTTTTTTTATGCGCGCGCAAAAAAAAGATTGTCATCGCGCGCCGGACAATTTACTCTGATATCTATGTATCGGTGGCTGTGTTCCACCGGTAACAGTGCTTGGAAACAGGCGCGGAGCCGTCAGAAGCTCTCACATAAGCGGTGTTGATATAAACGCCGTACAATCCGTTTCGTCGGTGCGGAACGGGATTATATCCCCGACTTTCATTTTGTTGGTCGGGGAGGTTTTGACGTATGTTCAGATCTTCGCCGATTTTTGGTGCGGATTAAAGGTCATAACGATCATTCTTATGTGTGATTTCTGAACTCCCCGCCGCCTGATTTTCAGGCGGTTGTTTTTTATCTGAAAAACAGGAGGGAGTTATGAAAAAATATGGATTGATATTTTGCCTGTGTTTATTATCCGCGACAAACGTAAAAGCGGGTATTTCTCATCCTTGTGATCTTCAATATTACGATGACACTTATCCTACATATTGGGACACATTGAATAATCAATGCTCCGGTTGCGGTGATGGCTGTATGTCTTGTCGAGAAAGACGGGGGACTTATAGCGACGGCATAACGCCGCTCAGCGCTCCCTTTTGCCTTGAATGTTTTTCAGGGTATGAATTGCAGTCTGCCAACAATGGTGCTGGAGTGACGCATCAGTGGTGCGATAGAAAGAAATCTTGTCCTTCAAACTGTTCTGCGTGTTCGTCGTCATCGTCATGCACACTTTGCAATAATGGTTATACCCTGTCAAACGGTCAATGCGTCGAAAAAGTCGCCTGTCCGTCGAACTGCGCGGAATGCGATTCGTCGGGCGTCTGCGTGAAATGCAATAACGGTTATGTTTTGAAAAACGGGGCTTGCGCGGTCAAGCCGAAAACGCAAATCGCGTTCTGCCCGCCCGACAAGACGCTGAGCGCCGATCTGTGCTGTTGCGTTTCGAAATGATTTCCAATTGACGAAAGCTCCCGAAAGGGGGCTTGAATCATTCCGCCGAAAAGGCGTTTTGAATATGCTCCGGCAATCCATGCGGCGAAATCAGAACGGCATCGAACCGCAATTCCCTGTTTTCCAGTTCGGTGTGAAGCGTCAAGTAATACTGCGCGCCTTTGACGCGGCGGGCTTGGACGCGGTCGTCGACGGCTTCGGCGGCAGCGTTTTTCGTCGCGCGGAACTTAACCTCGACAAAAGCGATCGTGTTTCCTTTGGCGGCGACGATGTCGATTTCGCCCGCCCCCGATCCGCGCGGCGGTTTGAAATTGCGTTCCAATATCCTATAACCTTTCAGCCGCAAAAACCACGCGGCGGCTGTTTCGGCTTTGTATCCGTCGTCGCGCGCTTTTTTGCCGGTTTCCCGCTTATTCATTTTTTAATTCCAGCGCACGCCGATACAGGTCTTTTTTGGATTCGCCCGTCCGTTCGGCGACAAAAGCGGCGGCGTCCCCGACCCGCATGGTCAGCAAAGCCTGTTTCAGCATGGCGTCGATGTCGGCGGGGGCGGTTTTTTCCTCGGCGGGCGGCGCGACGACGATGACGATTTCGCCCTTCGGGTATCCGTTTCGCGCGTAATTGTTCAGCAGATCCGTGAACGTTCCGCGCACGGTCTGTTCGAATTTTTTGGTGATTTCACGCACGACGGCGGCGAGCCGATCGCCGAGGACTTCGACCATGTCGGTCAGCGTTTCCTCCAACCTTTGCGGCGCTTCGTAAAAAATCAGGGTGGCGGGGACGCGCGCCAGTTCCGCCAGCTCTTTTTTGCGCGCGGCGGTCTTGGGCGGCAGAAAGCCCTGAAACAGAAACCGGTGGCTGGGCAATCCCGACAGCTGCAACGCCGTTAAAAAGGCGCACGCCCCCGGAACGGACGTGACATAGACGCCGTTGTCGACGCATTCCCGCACCAGCTTGTACCCCGGATCGCTGACCAGCGGCGTTCCCGCGTCCGAAACCAAAGCGACCGTTTCGCCGTTTTTCAAATGTTCCAAAATTTTCGGACACGCTTTTTCGGCGTTGAAGTTGTGGTAGGCGGTCAGTTTTTTCCCGCCGATTCCCAGCAAAGTCAGCAGTTTTTGCGTATTTCTGGTGTCTTCGCACGCGATCAGGTCGGCTGATTTCAGCACGTCGACGGCGCGCGCCGAAATGTCGCCCAGATTGCCGATAGGTGTTGCAACCAGATATAATCCTTTGATAAAAATGTTTTCAGACATTTGCACTCCTTTGCAAAAACAGCTAAGATGCATCTAACCACGTTTTAAATTCGGGAGCAATTCCTTGCGTCAAAATATTTGCCGGTTGATGGCTTTTTTCGTTGCGGTTTCCATGCTGGCGTCCTGCCGCGGCGTGCCGCTGTTTTCCAAACGGGTAGATCAAAGCGCGTTTCACGTCGCCGACGCCGACATCGTTGAAAAGGGCGAGGACGCCGCGCCCGCGGTCGTTCCCGTCGAAATGGTGCGCGTCGGGGTGCTGGTGCCGCTGACGGGCGCGTCGGCGAAAACGGGCGAGGTTTTGCGCAACGCGGCGCTGATGTCCCTGTTCGACATCGCCAGCCAGAAGCTGATTTTGCAGTTTTACGACACCGAAGGGACGCCCGACGGCGCGCGCAAAGCCGCCAAGCTGGCGATCAGCCAGGGGGCGGAGCTGATTATCGGACCGCTTTATTCGAAAAACGTTCGCGCCGTCCGTCCCGTGACGCACGACGCCGACGTCGGAGTGATCACTTTTTCGACCGATCCGTCCAATCTGGGCGACGGCGTGTACACGATCGGGACGCTGACGTCGCAACAGGTCGAACACATCGTCCGTTTCGCCTGCGACAAGGGATACAAACGTCTGGCGGTCGTTTCGCAGGACAACGCGGCGGGCGACATCGTTTCCATGGCGGCGAAGGCGGCGACGGACGCGTGCGGCGGCACGATCACCAAAGCCGCGTTTTACGAACCGAACGGCGATTTCCAAGCCGCCGTGTCGCCGATCATGCCGAAACTGCTTGAAGATCTGGAAACCGAACGCGAAGACGAGGTCAAGCGTCTGAAACGCGCGCGCGAACAGGTGGCGCAGGGGCACCCCGTTTTGATGAAGAACGAGGAAACCGGCGAAATGGAAGAAAGGCACATGTCTTCCGAACAGCTGCAAACCCTGATCGACGAATTGAAGGAAAAGGAATTGCAGCGCGACCCGTTCGAATTCGACGCCGTTCTCGTTTCCGAAGAAGGCAGCCGTCTGCGTTCGCTGGGGGCGTTGCTGTCGTATTACGACGTGCCGTCCGAAATCAAAGTGCTGGGCACGTCGCTGTGGGCGGATTCCCGTCCCGCGCGCGAACCCGCGCTGATCGGCGGCTGGTTTTCGCATTTGCCGTCCGACGGCTTTAAAATCTTTTCCAAACGCTATAACGACATTTACGGCGAAAAGCCGCCGCGCATCGCGTCGCAGGCTTACGACGCCGTGGCGTTGGCGGCTATTTTGGCGGAATCCGGCGGATTTTCCTACGACAATCTGACGACGGTTTCGGGATTCAAGGGCGTCGACGGTCTGTTCCGTCTGTTGCCGAACGGGCTGTCCGAACGCGGATTGCAGGTGCTGGGCGTGGAAAAGAAAGGCTTTGTCACGCTTTCCCCAGCGCCGGAGGTTTTTGAAACCGTGCCCGTCTTTTCGCCCGACGTGTACATCAAGGATTTCCGCCATTCGCCCGATTTGGTGACGGTTCCGGAAACGCCGGAGGATTCGGGAACGGCGTCCGGCGACGAAAACGCGTCAAGCCAGCAAAGTGCCGCAGAGCGCGTTCAAAATCATTAACCCTTTGGCGGTCGTTCGGATTCCTTTTCGGTCGCAAACCAGAAAACCGTCGGTTTGATAGTCGGTCAGCGTTCCCGCGTCCATAAATGATTCGGGCGGGGTGCCGATAATCTTTGAAAAAATGTCGCGGTCGACGCCTTCGCGGGTTCGCAAAGCCATAAAAATCAATTCTTCCGCCTTTTGTTTCGTTGTCAAAACGGTTTCATCGCCGTTTTGGTGTTTCAGCCAGAAATCGATGTCGTCGCTTTGAGCGGCGGCGATAAAGCGCCCGTTTCGCGTGAAACGACCGTGCGCGGCGGGACCGACGCCAATCCATTCGCCGCCGTGCCAGTACAGCAGGTTGTGGCGGCATTCCTCGCCCGAAACGGCGTGGTTGGAAACTTCGTAGCGTTCCAATCCGGCTTGGTACGTCATGCGGTCGGTCAGTTCGAACATGTCCGCCGCCAGATCGTCTTCGGGCGGGCGGACGCCTTTTTTATAAAAGAACGTGCCTTCCTCGATCGTCAGCTGGTACAGCGACAGGTGTTTCAAATTCAAATCCAAAACGCGGTTCAGTTCGTCGCGCCAATCGTTCAGCGTCTGGTTCGGGAGCGCATAAATGAAATCCGCCGACACGCGCGGAAAGATTCCTTTGGCGTTTTTTAAAACGGTCAACGCCTGTTCGACGGAGTGCGGACGCCCCAGAAATTTCAGATCGGCGTCGTTCAGCGACTGGACGCCGACGGACAGACGGTTGACGCCCGCGCGGCGGAACGCTTGCATCTTTTCCGATTCAAGCGAGCAGGGGTTGCCTTCCAGCGACACTTCGACATTTTCGTCTACGCCGTAGTATTTGCGGATTGTTTCGATAACGGAACGGATACTCTCTCCGCTCATCAGCGACGGCGTGCCGCCGCCGAAAAAGACGGAGGTCACCGTTCTGTCCCCCGTCTTTTCGGCGTGGCGTTTCAAACTGTTGTCAAAGGCGGTCAGCCATTCGCGTTCGTCGAAACCGCGTTTGGGAACGCTGACGAAATCGCAGTACGGGCATTTCGAACGGCAAAACGGCCAGTGAACATAGACGCCGAACCCCGTCACAGGCACGCGTCCGTGAACAGCTTTAACGCGCGCGCGCGGTGGCTGATCGCGTTTTTGACGTCTTCGGGCAATTCGGCAAACGATCCGTCGTAACCGTCGGGAACGAACATGGGATCGTATCCGAAACCGCGGTCGCCGCGGGGTTGTTTCAGCAACAAACCGTCGACCCGTCCTTCAAACTCCGCCGTTTCGCCGTCCGCCCAAGCCAGCACCAGCGCGCAGGAAAAGTGCGCCGTGCGGTCGGCGGCGTCGCCCAGCTCTTCGTTCAGCTTTTTCATGGCGTAGTCGAAACCGTTTTTTTTCGGTTCGTTGTAGCGCGCGGAATAAATCCCCGGACGGTTGCCCAGCGCGTGGACGCACAGTCCCGAATCGTCCGCCAAAGCGGGCAGTCCCGATTCTTTGGCGGCTGTGACGGCTTTGATGCGGGCGTTTTCGACGAACGTCGTTCCGGTTTCTTCGGGTTCGGACAGGTTCAAATCGCCGGCGGACAAAACCAGAACACCGAAAGGCGCAAGAATTTCCCGCATTTCGCGGACTTTTCCGGCGTTATGAGTCGCCAGAACGATTTTTTTTTCGGTCAGTTTGCGCATTTATTCCCCCAACGCCTCGTGCTGGATTTTCGCCAGTTCGGTCGTGCCTTTGACCGCCAGCGCGTAAAGTTCGCGGAACTGTTCGGGTGAAAAAGGCTTTCTTTCCGCCGTTCCCTGAATTTCGACGATGCCGCCCTTGCCCGTGATGACAAAGTTGGAATCCGTTTGGGCGTTGGAATCTTCGACGTAGTCCAGATCCAGAACGGGCGCGCCGTCGTAAATGCCGCAAGAAATCGCCGAAACCGTGTCGAACAGCGGCAGAGTGTAAAAGCGGCGGCGTTCACGCAGTTTCTGCAAAGCCAGATGCAGGGCGACAAATCCGCCCGTGATGGACGCGGTGCGCGTGCCGCCGTCGGCTTGGATCACGTCGCAGTCGATTTTGACGCAGATTTCGCCCAGCGCTTTCAAATCGACGACGGCGCGCAAAGCCCGTCCGATCAGGCGCTGGATTTCCTCCGTCCGTCCCGACTGCCCTTTTTTGGCTTCGCGGTCGGTGCGCGTTCCCGTCGCGCGGGGGATCATGCCGTATTCCGCCGTGACCCAGCCCCTGCCCGAATTGCGCATCCACAGGGGGACTTTGTCTTCCACCGTCGCGGTGCAGATGACGTGCGTGTCGCCGCATTTGATCAGGCACGAACCTTCGGCGTGTTTGTTGATGTTTGGTTCGATGACGACTTTGCGCAGTTCGTCGAATTGCCGTTTAGAGGGTCTTTCCATTTTTTTATCGTCCTTTCGGTTAAAATAAAATCGTTTTGTCCTGTTGACGTTTGACACTATGATTACTACATTTATCGACTATGAGTAAGCAAATTTCAATGTTATCCGACTTGAACGCCCGTTCGCGCGAGATTTTCAAATCTCTGGTGGACGCCTATCTGGCGTCGGGCACGCCCGTCGGGTCGAAAACATTGTCGCGTTTGCTGGATTTTCCGCTGTCTTCGGCGACGATTCGCGGCGTCATGTCGGATTTGGAAACGGCGGGACTGCTGGCGTCGCCGCACACATCGGCGGGGCGCGTTCCGACCGAACGCGGGTTGAAGCTGTTCGTCGACGGTTTTCTGGAAATCGGCGCGCTGGAAAACGACGAACGCCACGCGATCGAAGCGCACTGCCGCACGGCGGGCGTCAACATGGAAACGATTTTGACGCAGGCGTCGGGCATGCTGTCGGGGCTGTCGAAATGCGCGGGCGTCGTGATCGCGCCGAAAACGCGCGCGCCGCTGAAGCATATCGAGTTCGTGCATTTGGGAACGGGTCGGGCTTTGGTCGTCATGGTGACGGCGGACGGCGCGGTTGAAAACCGTTTGATCAAGATTCCGGCGGGAACGCTGCCTTTCGCGCTGACCGAAGCGACGAACTATCTGAACGCGCGGCTGCAAGGGCGCACGATCGAAGAGGCGCGCGACGAAATTCTGGCTGAAACCGCGTCGCACAAGGCGCAGCTGGACGAACTGTCCGCGCGGCTGGTGTCCGCGGGTTTGGCGGCGTGGGGCGGCGGAAAAAACGGCGTTCTGATCGTCAAAGGGCAGGCGAATCTGCTGAACAACATTCAGGCTTTGGAGGATTTGGAACGCGTCCGCAACCTATTTTCCGTTCTGGAAGCGCAGGAAAGCATGACAAAGCTGTTGGATTTGACGGAAAAGGCGGACGGCATACAGATTTACATCGGTTCGGAAAACAAGCTGTTTGATCTGGCGGGGTGTTCGATGATCACCGCGCCGTACCGCAACAGCGACGAAAAAATCGTCGGCGCGGTCGGCATTATCGGACCGACGCGCATGAATTACGCCAGAATCATTCCTCTGGTGGATTACACTTCGCAAGTGGTCAGCAAACTGATAGGGTAGGAAAATGACACATCATCACAAACACAATGAAACTTTGGACGAGCTGAAAGAAGAGCTGGACGAGGTTCGCGAACAGGCGCGGGAAACCGCCGACGCCGCGCAGGAAGCGGAGGCGGCGCAGGTAGAACAGTCGGATAAAATCGCCGAAATGCAGGCTGAAATCGACAAGATGAAGGATCTGTACCTGCGTTCCCAGGCGGAAATGGAAAATTTGCGCCGCCGCACCCGGCAGGAACTGGAAAAGCGGTCCAAATTCGCGGTGTCGTCTTTCGCGCAGGATCTGCTGCCCGTGAACGACAATCTGTCCCGCGCGATGGCGAGCATTCCCGAATCCGAACGCGACGGTCAAAGCGATCTGGTCAAAAACCTGCTGGTCGGTCTGGAACTGACGCAAAAGGGACTGAACGCCGCTTTGGAAAAATTCAACATCAAGCCGATTGAAAGCGTCGGGCGCGTGTTCGACCCCAATCTGCACAAAGTCGTGCAGGAGGTCGAAGACCCGACCAAACCCGCCGGAACGATCATTCAGGAATGGCAAAAGGGGTACACGATCGGCGGCGACCGCGTTTTGCGCGAAGCCATGGTCGTCGTGACCCGCGGCGGTCCGCGCGCCGGCGACGACAAGGCTGAACACGTCGACACGACGGTCTGATTTTTCCGTTTCGCGAACGAAAGCCCTCTTCCCTTTCGGCGGGGGGCTTTGCCGTTTGTGTTTGATTTTGCGGCGGATTGCTTTATTATCGGCGCAACGGTTTTTTCAAAAAGGATAAACACATGATACCCCGCTATTCCCGTCCCGAAATGTCCGCGGTCTGGTCGGACGAAAACAAATTCAAAACGTGGCTTGAAATCGAAACGCTGGCGTGCGAAGCGCTGGCGAAGCTGGGGAAAATCCCGCAATCGGCTGTCGACGACATTCGCGCAAAGGGGAAATTCGATCAAAAGCGCATCGACGAAATCGAAGCCGAAGTCAAACACGACGTCATCGCCTTTTTGACGAACGTCGGGGAAAACGTCGGGGAAAGCGCGCGCTATATGCATCAGGGCATGACGTCTTCGGACGTTTTGGACACGTCGTTCAACATGCGTCTGACGCAGTCGGTCGACATTTTGTTAAAGGATATGGACAGACTGCTGGCGGCGCTGAAAAAACGCGCGGAGGAACACAAATTCACGCCGTGCATCGGGCGCAGTCACGGCATTCACGCCGAACCGACGACGTTCGGGCTGAAAATGCTGGGCTTTTACGCCGAATTCGAACGCGACAAACACCGTTTGGAACTGGCGCGCAAAGAGGTTTCCACTTGCGCGATTTCGGGCGCGGTCGGCACGTTCGCGACGATCGACCCGCGCGTCGAACAATACGTCGCGGAAAAACTGGGCTTGACCCCCGAACCCGTTTCGACGCAGGTGATTCCGCGCGACCGCTACGCCGTCTTGTTCGCGACCGTCGGCGTCGTCGCGTCGTCGATCGAACGGCTGGCGATCGAAATCCGCCACTTGCAGCGCACCGAAGTCCGCGAAGCCGAAGAATACTTTTCCGCGGGACAAAAGGGATCGTCCGCCATGCCGCACAAACGCAACCCCGTTTTGTCCGAAAATTTGACGGGATTGGCGCGGCTGTTGCGCTCTTATTCCATTCCCGCGATGGAAAACGTCGCGCTGTGGCACGAACGCGACATTTCGCATTCGTCGAACGAACGCATTATCGCCCCCGACGCGATGATCGGCTTGGATTTCTGTCTGAACCGTCTGGCGGGCATTGTCGAAAAACTGCTGGTCTATCCCGAAAACATGATGAACAATCTGAACCGTTTGAAAGGATTGATCTTTTCCCAGCGCGTGATGCTGGCTCTGGTCGACAAGGGATTGAAGCGCGAAGACGCGTACAAACTGGCGCAAAGGAACGCGATGAAAGTCTGGGCGGGCGAGGGATCGTTCAAAGACCTGCTGGAATCCGACGCCGACGTGATGAACGCGATTGCGAAAGAGGAGCTGGAATCTCTGTTCGACCTGTCGTTTTACACGAAACAGATCGATTTCGTTTTCAAAAAAGTGTTTGGCTGATTACCGGCGGGTCGCTTCTTTGGCGATCAGCAAAAACGCCTGCGAACAAATCAGCTGCTGCGGACGGGCTGCGAATTTGCAGCTCTGTTCCGCCTGAACCAGTAAATCCAAAACGCGCCCGACTTTCGCCAAATTCCATTGGCGCAGTTGGGCTTTAAATTCGTCGACGCGTTTGAAATGCAGGCGCAGGGGAATAATCGCGGCGTCAACGCTTGTCCCGTCGGCGATTCTGGCAAGTGTAACGTGAAACTTTTTAAAATGCGCGGAAACGGCGCGCAACAAGCCGATCGGGCTTTCTCCTTCGGCGAACAGGCGGTCAAGCGTTTCGTTCATTTCCTTTTGCCGTCCGCCGGACAAGGCGTACAGCATTTGATCGATGGACAGGGCGGACGCGTCGCCGATGCAGGCGGTCGCGTCTTCCATCGTTATTTTCTTTTTGTTGCCCATATAGGCGAACAGTTTCGCCAGTTCGGAACGCGATTGCAACCTGTCCGCGCCCAGATTGTCGGCGATGAAGGCGACGACGTCCGGCGTCGTTTCGAACCCCTGTTCGGAAACGCTTTGGAACACAAAGCGTTTCAGCGCCTCGCCTTCGTCCGAATAACAGGGAAAGACTGCCAGATCGGGCGAATCCGCGAACAGGGCGGGCAGGGAATCTTTTGTTTTCAGGCTCGCCGCCGTCACGATAATCAGCGCGTCGCCCGTGTAGGACGGCAGAAAACCCTTCAAAACGGCTGTGAAATGGTTGTCCGCCCCGCGCACGGTGATCACGCGCCGTCCGCCCATTAACGACAGCGCGTTGGCTTCGGCGGACAGAACGGCGGGATCGTCCTTGATTTTCGCGGGCGTCAAATCGACCAGACGGAACGGATCTTTGTTCGGAACGACCGCTGCCGTCAGACGCGCGCGGCATTCGTCGACCAGCCCGTCGTCCGATCCGTAAAACAAAACGGCTTTGGTTGTCGGCGCCCCCGTTTTAAACAAGGTGTTCAGCGTCGTTTGCGTCAGTTTCGTCATTCGCTGCCGTTCTTTACGTTGTAGCTTTTCAAGAAAGCCGCCAGCCGCAGGGCGATGTCGTCCCCCAGGGTTTTCATTACGCGTTCCTGCGCCGACCGTTCGGCGACGTCCGTTGCGTAGGGCGACCGCTGAACGTCGTAACTGGTGCGTCCGACAGCCGAATCCGTCAGCAGTTTTTCGTTTTCGGGATAGGAATACAGCGTGTAGCGCGCCGTGTACGTCATCACGTAGCGCGTCGCCAGATTGTCCTTGCGCACGCCTTGTTGCGTCAGCGCCGCGTCGGACAGGCGCACGGACAGCCGGTAACGCGGATCGGTCGTTTCCCCGCGCGGCGTCAGCCTGTCGGACAGGGCGCGGCGCAGGATCTGCCCCGTCCGGTCGGGGATTTCGTCAATGAATACCGCCGCCGTTTCCAGCGTCAGTCTTTCCCCCGAAACGGAATCGGGCGACCCCGCGCCGCCGTACAGCGGGCGGAAACCGCACGCCGTCAGCGACAGCAGGGCGAACAGAGCCAGAAATTTACGCGGCGACGACATTGACGATCTTGTTCTTTACAACGATGATTTTGCGAATGGTTTTGCCTTCCAGCTGGGCTTTGACCGTCGGCAGAGCCAGCGCGGCGGCTTTGACGGCTTCGTCGTCGCTGTCTTTGGCGATTTCGATCGTGCCGCGCATTTTGCCCATGACCTGCACCGCCATCGTGACCGTGTCGTCCGCCGCCATCGACGCGTCGGCTTCGGGCCATTTTTCAGCCGCCAGCAACGTGTCGTGTCCCAGATTGTGCCACATTTCCTCGGCGATGTGGGGGGCGATCGGCGACATCAGGCGCACCAGCGTTTCAAACGCGAAACGGTAGGCGTATTTGTCCCCGTCGTCGTTGATTTTCAAGTCGCCGACCGCGTTCGTCAGCTCGCGCAGACGCGCCAAAGCGACGTTGAAGCGCAGTTTGTCCAGATCGTCCGTGACCAGAGCGACGGCTTTGTGCGCCGCGCGGACCAGTTTTTCAGCCGCGGCGGACAGCTTTTCCGGTTGTTTCGTTTCCGCGGGGCAGGCGACGGCCATGCGCCACAACCGGTTGATGTAGCGCCACGCGCCGTCGATGCCGGCTTCGGTCCATTCCAAATCGCGTTCGGGCGGCGTGTCGGACAGCATGAACACGCGGGCGGCGTCCGCGCCGTAGGTGGACAGGATCGTTTCCGGATCGACCAGATTGTATTTCGACTTGCTCATCTTTTCGGAACGACCGACCGTGACGGGCGTGCCGTCCTTGATTTTGACCGCCGTGCCGTCGGGCTTCTTTTCGACTTCGGTCGGGAACAGCCAGTTGCCGTCGACGTCTTTGTACGTTTCGTGGCAGACCATGCCCTGCGTGAACAAGCCTTTGAACGGTTCGTCGATGTCCAGATAGCCGCAATCGCGCAAAGCTTTGGTGAAGAAACGGGCGTAGAGCAGATGCAGAACCGCGTGTTCGATGCCGCCGATGTATTGATCGACGGGCAGCCAGTGGTTCGCCAGATCTTTTTTGAACCCGCAATCCGTTTCGTGCGGCGACGCGTAGCGGGCGAAATACCACGACGATTCAAAGAACGTGTCGAACGTGTCCGTTTCGCGCAAAGCCGGTTTGCCGCAAACGGGGCAGGTCGTGTGCTTCCACGTCGGGTGGCGTTCCAACGGGTTGCCGCCGGACGCCTCGAACGTCACGTCTTCGGGCAAAGTGACGGGCAGATCCTTTTCGGGAACGGGGACGACGCCGCAATGTTCGCAATGGATCACGGGAATCGGACAGCCCCAATAACGCTGACGGGAAACGCCCCAGTCGCGCAGGCGGTACTGCACGGTCGCCTTGCCCTTGCCGATTTCCTCCAATTTTTTGATCATGGCGGGAATGGCGTCTTTGGTCGCCATGCCGTCCAGAAAAGCCGAATTGACCGCGACGCCGTCGGCGATGTCGTCAAACGCTTTGTCCGTCACGACGGGAATCCCCTCGTCCTTGTGCGAAACGACGACGCGCACGGGCAAACCGTATTTGCGGGCGAAGTCCAAATCGCGCTGGTCGTGGGCGGGACAGGCGAAAATCGCGCCCGTGCCGTATTCCATCAAAACGAAATTCGCCACATACAGCGGCAGTTCTGGATTTCCGCCCAGTTTTTTAAATTCTTCGGGGAACGGGTGCATGACCTTCAAACCGGTGTCGAAGCCTTTCTTTTCGGCGGCTTCGATCGTGGCGACGGACGTGCCCAACGCTTCGCATTCCTTGATAAACTTCGCCAGTTCGGGATTGGTTTTCGCCAATTCCTGCGCGATCGGGTGTCCGGCTGAAATCGCGCAGAACGACGCCCCGAACAGCGTGTCGGCGCGGGTGGTGAAGACTTCCAGCGTCTTGTCCGTTCCGACGACGGGGAAATACATGTACGCGCCGTAGGATTTGCCGATCCAGTTTTCCTGCATGACGCGCACTTTTTCGGGCCAGCCGTTCATGGTTTTCAGGTTTTCCAGCAATTCGTCGGCGTAATCGGTGATTTTCAAAAACCACTGGGACAGCTTGCGCCGTTCGACGGGCGCGCCCGTGCGCCACCCTTTGCCGTCGACGACCTGTTCGTTCGCCAAAACCGTCTGGTCGACGGGATCCCAGTTGACCCACGAATCCTTGCGGTAAGCCAGACCTTTTTTCAAAAAGTCCAGAAACATCTTCTGTTCGTGCTTGTAGTATTCGACTTCGCAAGTGGAAACTTCGCGGCTCCAATCAATGGAAAGCCCCATTTTTTTCATTTCCTCGCGCATGTTGGCGATGTTTTCGCGCGTCCATTTCGCGGGGTGGACGCCGTGCTTGATCGCCGCGTTTTCCGCGGGCAGACCGAAAGAATCCCAGCCCATCGGGTGCAGAACGTCATAGCCCTGCGCCAGTTTGAAACGCGCGATGACGTCGCCCTGCGCGTAGTTGCGGACGTGTCCCATATGGATTTTTCCCGACGGATAGGGGAACATTTCCAGCGCGTAGTACTTCGGCTTCGCGGACGTGTCCCGCGCCTTGAACACTTCGGCTTGTTCCCAGGCTTTCTGCCATTTTTCTTCGGTTGTACGGAAATTGTATCTTTCTTCGCTCATAATCGGACTTTCAGCACAAAAAGTTAGTGGTTTGACGACAGCTTCACAATATCATTTTTTATTTGAACTGCAAGCGCCGCGTCGTTTTTTTGGTTCACCCAGTCGCCTTTTCCGTTTTTGCGGCGGCAAAGCACGGTGATCTGCGCGCCGTCGGGCGTCCGGACGGCGTTGATTTTCAGCTGTCTGTAGGGCGTTTCGGCGTCGTTGAACCATTCGGTCGTAATGAATCCGTCCTGCATCATTTCGACGGGATAGCGCGACATCACGGGCAGCGTCGATTGCCAAATCTTGCCGGCTTTGTTTTCGGCGCGTTCGGTTTTCGCGGGCGCGTCGGGCGTTTTCGCGGCTGTTTCGACGGCTTTTCCGTTTTCGCCGCCGCCCAGTTTGAACGTCAGCGCGTCCGCGCCGAACAGGCGGTCTTCCTCTTTGTATTCGGACGGGCGTTCATAGCGTTTGTCAACCCGTTCGGGGTATTCGTATTTGACGCCGCCGGCGCATGCGGCGACCGCCAGAACGACGGTCGGCAGTAAAATTTTTTTCAGCATTCCGTTTCTCCCTTTGACTGATGTTCATAGCACAGAAAGTCCGAAAATCCTAATGCAATTTTACGGCGCGCCCTCGCCTGAAAGCCAGCTGGCTTTTCGATGAAAACAATGCGAACGTGACAGGTGACGTTCTGCGAAGGAGGGACGATGAAAAAAGCATTCTGTTTAATGTTCGCGTTCGCGCTGTTTCGAACGGTCGATGGGTTCGCCGCGCCGGCGGTCGAACTGCGGCTGGGCGGGTACATGATGTTTTACGGCGCGTTCGCCGACCAGCGGAAAACGACGGTCGTCCCGACGCAAATATCCTATCCGCCGCTGACCGCGCGGACAAAGGCGGTCGGCGATTACAACAAAGCCGATTTGATGGGGGACGCCGAAATCTGGTTTTCGGGGGAACACGCGTTCGACGGCGAACGGAAAATCGCGGCGATGGTGCAGCTGAAAGGCGGCACGGATTCCGGCACGTCGACCCATGTGATCGACCAGACGTACATGACGTTCGATTCCGAAATCGGCAGAATCGTCGCCGGCAACGTGAAAAACGCGTCCAACATGCTGGCGGTGCGTTCCCCGACCGCCAGCCTGATCGGGTTTCAGGAAACCGATTTCACGCGCATGATCGCCGTCCCCGCGCTGTTCGCCTATAACAAGGCGACCTACGCGACGCTGGACGACATTTCGACGAAACTGGTCTACATCACCCCCGAAATCGGCGGGTTTTCGCTGGGCGTCGCGCTGATGCCGGGGAACAAGGTCAAGGGCAGGGACGCCGACAACCTGCTGATTCCGAACGACGGGCTGAAAATTTTTAAACGCGGCGCGGACGCGACGGCGCTTTACACGCGGAAATTCGGCAAAGTCCGCGCGGACGTTTCGGCGTCGCTGTCGGTCTACAAACCGAATTTCGCGGCGAACGGAATCGCCGACGCGGAAAAAAACGTGAACGAATACGGGGCGGGTGCGGTTTTCGCCGTTGAAAACTGGAGCTTCGGCGGATCGTATCATTTTGTCAATTCCCCGAAATCCGCCGCCCGAGCCGCCGCCGCCGTCCAAACCATGGGAGCGCATGGCGCGTCGTGGGAAACGGGCGTCAAGTATGAAAAGGGAAATTTCGCCGTCTCCGCCAATTTCATGCGGTCGCGCGCCGACAGCTTTACGGCGGACGGCATGGACGTCTACACGCAATGCCAGACGTCCGTCCGTTACGCGTTCGCGGAAGGCGCGGACGTGTTCGTCGACGCGGCGCGCCTGCGGTTCGACGCGGCGAATCCGGATTCCGCGCTGTCGAACAAAGGTTTCGCCGTCGCTCTCGGCGTGAATTTGACGTTTTAAAGGACGGCGCGGCATTATCTGTTTGCACGCGTTTGTCTTTTCGGTTAGGCTGTTTCAAATTTTTTACCGTAAAAGGGGGGAACAGCCTATGAAAAAAATCATGACAGCCGCCGTCGCGACCGCCGCGGCGTTCGGCGCGACCGCCGCCGCCGCGTCCGAATCGTTCGAATTTCAAACAAAGGGTTTTCTGACGTGGTACGCGGGATACGCCAACCAGAACGGCAGGGTGTACGAAGCGGGATCGAAGCGGGACGACACGGCGCCGAACATCGCTTTGAAACCGTCGGACGGCAGACTGGCTGGCTATGACAAGGCGTCGCTGGTCACGGACGGCGAGGTCGATTTCGTCGGGTCGTACAAATTCGACGAAGACAACAAGCTGTCGTTTTTCATGAGTCTTGACGTCATTCGCGGCGACGTCAACGTCGACCTCAGCTATTTCAGATGGGACGGCAAGATCGGGCGGTTTATCGTCGGCAATTCCAAAAACGTGTCGAACATGATGTCCGTTTCCGCCCCCGACGCCGGCACGCTGGGCATTCAGGATACCTACGCGACGAACTTGATCGCGCTTCCCTACGGTTTCGCGTGGAACCCCGCGACGTATTCCGTCATCGACAACGACACGGCGAAAGTGTCCTACATGACGCCGGAAATGGACTACGGCGCGGCGGGCACGCTGCAACTGGGCGCGACGGTCATGCCGTCCGACGCGGGATTGTCGTCCGGCGACGCCTTTTACGTTTCCGAAAAAACACGCTTGAAATACGGGGCGAACGTCGCCGCGCTGTACACCAAGGACTTCGGCAAGTACGTCCTGACGGTCGGCGCGACCTACGCCTACACCAAACCGACGTTCGACGGCATGAGCTACAAGGATCAAATCGACGTCGAAGAAAAGAACGTTCACCAGTACGGCGGCGGCGTCAACGTCCAGCGCGGCAATTTGACCGTCGGCGGTTCCGTTAACTTTGTCAACGCGTCGGGCGACGTCGGGCGTCATTTCAACATCGGCGGACGCAACCTCGCCAAAGGCGTGACGTGGGATTTCGGCGTCGGCTACAACTTCGGACCCGTCGAAACCAGCGCCGGCGTCATTCAGTCGCGCGCGAACAGCTTTTTCGAAGACGGGAAAAAGGACGTTTTCACGCTGGGACAGGTCGCCGTGCGCTATCACGTCGCCAAAGGCTTGTCCGTGTACGCCGAGGGCGGCTACATCAATTTCGATTCCGCGCGTCGGGACAAAGATTATTCCAACGATTCTCCGATCGTCGTGATCGGCGCGACCGTCAGATTTTAAGAGGCTGAGATGGACAAGCTGGCGCAAGTTAAATCCGAAATCGCCAAAGCCGCGGAATACTGCGGTCGCAAAGCGGACGACGTGACGCTGGTCGCCGTTTCGAAAACGCGTCCGGCGGACGAAATCCTGCCGCTGCTGCGGGCGGGACACCGCGTGTTCGGCGAAAACCGCGTGCAAGAGGCGGCTGAAAAATTCCCCGCCCTGCGCGAACGGTACCCCGATTTGAAACTGCATCTGATCGGCGGACTGCAAACCAACAAAGTCAGGGAAGCCGTCGCGCTGTTCGACGTCATCGAATCCGTCGACCGCGTCGAACTGGCTGAAAAACTGGCGGCGGAAATGAAAAGGCAGGGGCGCGACCTGCCGTGTTTCGTTCAGGTCAACACGGGCGAAGAACCGCAAAAAAGCGGCGTTTCGCCGCGCGGCGCCGTCGCTTTGGTCGACAAATGCCGCGAATTGGGGCTGAACGTCGTCGGACTGATGTGCATTCCGCCCGCGGACGACGAACCGTCCCCGCACTTCGCTTTTTTGAAAAAGCTGGCGCGTCAGGCGGGGGTAAGGGAATTGTCCATGGGTATGAGCGCGGATTACCCCCTCGCCGTCCAGCAGGGCGCGACGTTCGTCCGCGTCGGAACGGCGCTGTTCGGGGCGCGCGATTATTCCAAAAAATGATTTGCGCCGTCAAACGGAACGGGGCGGAATGACACCGCCCCGTTTTTCAATGCGAAGAAAGTTCATTTCAAATCGTTTTCGCGCTGTTTGCGCAGTTTGCGCGCCCGTTCGGTCGGCGTTTCGTCCATGTCGCGGTCGCGAATCCGGATTTTCAGCGCGTCGAACGCGTCGCCGACGGGAATAAAGCCGTCGCGGCTTTCGATCAGGCTTTTGCCCGCGTGCGCCAACCCGACGGCGTTGCCGTTTTCGTCGACCAGAATCCCGCCCAGCGTCACGCTTTGAACGTTGGTGTTCGTCAGAATTTCGACGCCAGAATCTCCGAAACGGTAGCCCGCGACTTTGCCTTTGTCCATCGCGCCTTCGAACCCGCCGCGCATGGGCGTCCCGATCGCGTAGAACGGTTCGCCGACGTCGGGCAGATCCAGCCGCAGGGGAACGGGCCAGTTGTATTTGTCGAATTCGGTCGGCGGCATGTAAAGCAGCGCGACGTCCTTGTCCTTGTTCAGGCGCAAAACCATCGACGACACGACGCGCCCGTCCAGAAATTCCGTCTTTACGAAAGTCGTTTTGTGCGCGATGTCGTAATTTGTCAAAACCAGCGACGGCGATATGACCAGCCCCGAACCGACCTGTTCTTCGTTTGAAACGGCGACGACGCTGGATCTGATGCGGTACAGCCGCATCGGCGACAAATAGCGGAACGGCTTTTGGTTGTTGATGGTGATCCACCCGTCGACGGGCGAAACCAGAAATCCCGTTTTGCGGCTGTCGGCGCGGCTCAGATCGGACGCCAGCGTGTAGCCTTCGATGTTTTTAACCAGCGGCAGAGTCGGCAGCAAACGCCCGAGAATGCCTTTTTCCAGCGGCGGTTCTTTCAGCAGACGCGCCAAAACGCCGTTGGTTTCCCCGTCTTTCAGCATATGGGCGTAGACGCCGCCGTCGCTTTGATCGGACAGTCCGCGTCCCGCGACGCCCGAACCCGTTTCGTCCGTCAGCCCGCGCCCGTCGTCGTTTCGCCCCTTTTCGCCGCTTGAAAGCGCGCGGCGCAGGGCGCCCAGCCGCGCCAATTCCTCGGGACTCAGCTCTTCGCCGTTTTTCAGCAAGCGTTCCAGATCGTCCAGCGATCTGTTCCGAATGTCGTGAACCAGCCCGTCTTCGGGCAGATCCTGTCCCGACAGCATGCGGTGCTCCAGCGTGTCCAAATCGCGTTCGCGCTTGCGTTCGCTGTAAAATTTAATGCGGTTGCGGCGGTAGGACGATTGCAGCTTTTTGTATTTTTTGTGTTCGTAAGCCAGCGCGTCGAATTCGGCTTTGGCTTTGTTCAATTCGTCGGCGTCGGGGACGCGGCGCATCGTTTCAATGAACCCCGGCATGCCGACCAGCCGGATCAGGGCGTCGGCGAACGCCTTTTCGATCAGGCGGATCTCGCCGTCGCGGACGGGCGTTTGAACTTCGGCGTACCCGGACGTGACGTCTTCCCAGTAAAGCTTTCGGTTGAACGGCGTCATCACGCGCCACAGCACTTTGATTTCCGACGATCCGCCGCGCAAATGCGAATACGTCCGCGTGCGCCAGTCGTATTGGTCGCAGACGTTGATGAACAGGTCCTTGATTTCCGCCGTGACGACGTACCCCGGCAGCAGACCGGGGCGTTCCGCGCCGATCGAATAGGGAAAATAGGGGTTGTCCCGCCGCACGATGACGGGAAAAAGCTCGTTCAGCTCTTCGAAAAAAACGTTGTCGAACTTCATGTCGCGGCGCATGGCGCGCCCTTCGTTCAGAACGACGTTCTTTTCGGCTCTTTTACAGCCGAAAAGCTTGAAATTGTAGCGTCCGATGTCCTTGCCCCATTCGTCGACCGTGCGGTTGCGGTTGATTTTGAAATCGACGTATTCCAGCTTGATCGGCGCCAGTTTCGGGTCGAACGTGAACAGGTTGCGCGTCAGTTCCCGCGCCGCCGAATCATAATAAGGGGTCGCGCCGTTTTCGCCGATGACGATCGCCGTATCCGTCTTCGCCGCCGCCGCCGCGCAGCACAAAAAAGGCAAAAACGCGAAAAAGTGTTTTAATTTCATCGGAACCCTTTATATATTGATTCAGTCTGTTCCATATAATCCGAAAAACATTAAAAAATGTTTTAGCTTTTGGGGGATTTCGCCATGTACCTGCTGCCCGCGATCGATTTGAAAGACGGAAAATGCGTCCGTTTGCGGCGGGGGGACATGGCTTCGCCGACCGTCTACAACGACAGCCCCGCGGATCAGGCCGCCGATTTCGCGCGGCAGGGGGCGGAATGGATACACGTCGTCGATTTGGACGGCGCGTTCGCGGGAACGTCCGTCAACGCCGCCGCCGTCGACGCCATCGTCAAATCGGCGCGCGTCAAGGTGGAGCTGGGCGGCGGAATCCGAACCCTTGAATCGATTGAAAAGTGGCTGGAACGGGGTGTCGAACGCGTTATTTTGGGAACGGTCGCCCTGCGCGATCCCGAACTGGTCGAAACCGCGTGCCGCCTGTTTCCGAACCGCGTCGCCGTCGGCATCGACGCCCGCGACGGCTTTGTCGCGGTCGAAGGCTGGGCGGAAACGTCGCGCGTGACGGCGGTCGAACTGGCAAAGCGTTTCGAAACGGCGGGCGTTTGCGCGATCGTTCACACCGACATCGCCCGCGACGGCGTGTTGCGGGGACCGAATTTAAGCGCGACGGCGGAACTGGCGCGCGCCGTGTCGACGCCCGTCATCGTGTCGGGGGGCGTGTCGTCGCTGGACGACATCAGGGCGTGCAAAGCCCGTGAAGACGCCAATATCGCCGGCGTCATCGCGGGACGGGCGATTTATGAAAAACGCTTTACGGTGGCGCAAGCCGTCGCCGTTTTGAAAGGAAAATGACATGTCAGCGGAAGTGTTGAACAGACTGTTCGCCGTGATTCAAAGTCGCAGGGGCGGGGATTCGAAAACGTCCTACACGGCTAAACTGTTTGAAAAGGGAACGAACCGCATTGCACAAAAGGTCGGCGAGGAAGCCGTCGAAACCGTTATCGCCGCCGTGTCGGGGGACGCGCCGCGCGTCGCGGCGGAAAGCGCGGATCTGCTGTATCATTTGTGCGTGCTGTGGGCGGACGCCGGCGTGACGCCCGACGACGTGTTTGATGTTTTGGAACAAAGGGAGGGCGTTTCGGGCATCGCCGAAAAAGCTTCCCGACCGAAGGAGTGACGAAATGAAAGCTTACGATGAAAACAACGTGTTCGCCAAAATGTTAAAAGGCGACATTCCCGTGAACAAGATCTTTGAAAACGAATACGCGATCGCGTTCAAGGACATTCACCCCAAAGCCCCCGTGCATCTGCTGGTGATTCCGACGGGCGCGTACACCGATTTTTCGGATTTTGCGGCGCGCGCGTCGAATGAGGAGGTTGCCGGATTTTTCAAAGCCGTCGGCGCGGTCGCCGAACAAAACGGACTGCCCGAAAACGGGTACCGTCTGGTAATGAACACGGGACGCGACGGCGGGCAGGAGGTGCCGCACCTGCACGTTCACGTTCTGGCGGGAAAAAAACTGCCGGTGTAATCAAAAGCCCCCGTTTTCGGGGGCTTTTTCGTTTTTATTGCGAAATACAGCAACACAGGTCAGCGCTCAGCGTCTTGTCGGGCGGGCAGAACGCGATTTGCGTTTTCGGCTTGACCGCGCAAGCCCCGTTTTTCAATACATAGCCGTTATTGCATTTCGCGCAGACGCCCGACGAATCGCATTCCGCGCAGTTCGACGGACAGACGACCCGTTCCGCGCATTTCCCGTTTTGCAATGTGTAGCCGCTGTTGCATTTCGAACACGTTTTTCCGCCGGACGCGCATTTCGCGCAGTTTTCATACGCGGAAAAGCTTTCCAGACAGCCGGCGGAGTTTAATTTTTCGCAGTGGTTGCCCGTGTTGTTGCCCTCGTCGTCGACAACGGCGTATCCGGCGCCGCAGTATTGGCAGATTTCGGGGTCTTCCACAAAACAGAGTTCGCAATGAGAGCCGTTTTTCAGGCACGCCGTGTCCCATGTGGACGAATAGCACGCGCTCCACCCCGTTTCACCGTCCAGAATACCGTCGACGGAACAGTTGACGTCGCCCTTGCCCAACGCGCTCATCGGCGCGTTTTTATCTGAAAAGACCGATATGACGTCGGAATAAACGGCTTTAGCCCGTTCGGGCAACAGACAAATCGCCAACAAAATAAAAAATGCCGTTTTTTTCATAATCCCCTCCTTTTTCAGGTTAAAAACAACCGCCTGACGTTTTCAGACGGTTCGGGGAGTTAGAAAATCATATCGCAAAATGATCGACCGACCTTTAAAACCCGGCGATAAAAAATCGGGGTTTCTGGACATACGTCAAATCCTCCCCGACCGGTTGAAAATCGGGGACACAATTCCGTTCCGGCTGTTTGCGGAAACGGATTTCGGCATCATATCCTGCCGTTGCGATAAGAGCTTTCTACGGCTCCGAACCTGTCTTTTCAGGCTCTGTCCGCGGCAAAAGTTTTTTTGCTTCGGATAATTTCAGCGTATAGGACGATTGCCCGAAAGGCAAGCGGTAAAAAAATAAAAGCGGCGAAAAAACGTTTCCCCGCCGCTTTTTATTTGAAATCAACCGACCGTTTTTTTGACAAACGCGCTTTTGGGGTGTTTGCAAACGGGGCAGACGTAGCCGTCCGGCAGTTCTTCAAAGGGTGTTTCGCCGTCGTAGACGTGTCCGCACACGGAACAGACCCGTTGTTCTTTTTTCGGCGGGATTTCGTCCCCGACCCGTTCGAATTCGTCCGCGCCGACGCCGCACACGGGGCAAACGTAATCGTCGGGCAGACTGTCGCCTTCGTAAATGTAGCCGCAGACCCTGCATCGCCATTTCGTCATTTTCTTTTTTCCTTTCATCGCGTTAAAGGCGCGGAGCGTTTCGTCTTTCAGTTCCGCGCGGTATTCGGTATAGGTAATCGGTTCGCTTTTGCCGTTTTCCGCCGTTTCGACGGCGCAGAAAAACAGCGTGTGCGATCCCAGATCGCGGCTGTCCGTCACGCGGCAGGTCAGCCAAGCCGCCGCGGTTTCCAGCGCGGGCAGTCCGTCGATCGTCCTGCGCGCGACGCAACTCCATTTGTCGGCGGTTCTGCCGGACTGAAAGCCAAACGCCGCGATCGCGGACGGGGCGTTTTCGCGCGTTAAAACGGACAGCGAAAACCGTTTCGTTTCATGAATCCAATCGTGCGTCTGCGTCGTTTTGCCGCAACACAGAACCAGCGTGTTTTCGGTCGTCTGCATGACGGCGTCGACGACGCACCCGCCGTCCTTCGCGCCGTTTTTGACGCCGGCGACGTACAATCCGTAAGTCAGTTTGAATAAAGCGTTCGTATCAATCATGCTTTTATGAAACAGGAAAAAAGCCCGATTGACAATATGGCTGAAAGATATCCGCGGCGCGCCCGTCCTGAAAAACGGTCGGTCTTGAACCGCGGTCAGAATTCGTAACGCGCTTTCAGCATTAAAGCGTCGGAACGGAAATACGTTTTTTCACGGTCGCCTTTGATCGCGCCGCCGGTTTGGACGTGGCGCGCCTCCAACCCCAAATTCAGCCCGAAAAGCCCGTATTCGACGCCGATCATGCCCTGATAGAACGGGGCGTGTTCGTGCCTGACCGACGCGTAGCCCGCGCCCGCGCCGGCGTACAGCCCGGCGAGGGGAATTTTGACATAGACGTTCGCCGCTCCGCCGTAGGTCGTCATTTTGTCAAGGGAGGATTCCTGCAAATCGCTGCGGGAATACAGCCCTTCGATTTCGGCGCGCACGGGCAGGACGGGGACGTCGTACCCGACCGCCGCCGTGTAAAAAGCGGCGTTGTCGTATTTGTCCTTTCGTCCCGAATCGTATTCGGTGCGGCTGTTGTTGACGTTCACGCCCAATCCGGCGGAAACGTAAGCCCCCGCTTTCGCGTCGGCGGCGGACAGGCAGAACGGAACGGTCAGCAAAGCGATCGCGGTTTTCGTTTTCATCGGCGGCGTTTTCCTTACAATCCCAAAACGTCTTGCATTGTGTAAAGACCGGCGGGCTTGCCCTGCGCCCACAACGCGGCTTTGATCGCGCCGTCGGCGAAGATTTCGCGGGACGCCGCTTTGTGCGTCAGCTCGACGCGTTCGCCCGCGCCGGCGAATATGACGGTGTGGTCGCCGACCACGTCGCCCCCGCGCAGCGCCGCAAAACCGATTTCGCCCGCCGGACGCGCGCCGATGATGCCGTGACGTTCGTAACGCGCGACGTCGTCCAAAGCGACCTGCCGTCCTTCGGCGGCGGCGCGCCCCAATCCCAACGCCGTTCCGGACGGCGCGTCGGCTTTGTTGCGGTGGTGCATTTCGACGATTTCGACGTCGTAGGACGGATCCAGGACAGCCGCCGCCCGCTTGACCAAAGCGAACAGCAGATTGACGCCGACGCTCATGTTCGGGGCGGCGACGATGACGGTCTTTTCGGCGCATTTTTTCAAAACGTCCGTTTGTTCGGCGGTCAGTCCCGTCGTGCCGACGATCAGGATTTTACCCGTTTCCGCGGCGATTTTCGCGTGTTCAACCGACGCGGCGGGCGCGGTGAAATCCAGCACGGCGTCGACGGCGTCAAACAGTTCGAACGGGTACGCCGTCACCGTGATTCCCAACGCCCTGCCGCCCAGAACTTCGCCCAAATCGCGTCCGATGAACCCGCTTTCGCGGCGTTCAGATCCGCCAGCCAATTCGCACCCGTTGTGCGTCAACACGCGGGACATCAGCATTTTGCCCATTCTGCCCGCGCAACCCGTCACGCCTATTTTCATCGCAAAGCCCTTTCGTGATTGAAAAACTTTTGTTTATTTTAAACGAAATCAAAGCGTTTTCCAACCGTAATCGCGAAAGTCCGTCAAGGCTTTTTTTTACCCCGCGAACAAATTCGCAACCGCGAGCCCCGACAGGGGCGCGGCAGTCCGTTGACGGCGGCGGCAATGCAAACCACTCCGAAACTGCGAGGAGGGCGAATAGCCCGACGCGGCAGTCCATTGGTAGAAACAACGGACGGCGTCCCGACAATCAAGGCTAAATATTCGCGGCAAAGTCACTTGGATTGCCGCGTCGCTGCCGCTCCTCGCAATTTCAATAGAAGTAAAATCGCAACTGAGAGCCCCGACAGGAGCGTGGCAGTCCATTGGCGGAATCAGCGGATTGGGGATTGACGGTTGGGCATGACTTTGCGGCTGAACCGTGGATCGCCGCGGCTGAACGATCGCCGATTATACTTTGACGACGC
>ERZ808286.344-NODE-344-length-32955-cov-4.543951_pt1 | contig 32955 bp, 30 predicted proteins | sample MGYA00521276_ERZ808286 | MGnify/ENA primary metagenome ERZ808286 (study PRJEB31516, sample SAMN03275607) | gut metagenome | biome: mammalia-associated habitat; material: feces | host: Papio cynocephalus | place: Kenya | collected 2012-08-01 ... | reverse complement strand
GACTCGAACCGGGGACCTATTCATTACGAATGAATTGCTCTACCAACTGAGCCATATCGGCTTTCAAAGTTCTCTTTTGCTTTTTGCGGTGCAAAGATAATGTTTTTTTTCTGTTCTTCAAAATTTTCTTTAATAAAGTTTGTCTTTCAGATACAGGCCAGTTACACTTTCTTTGCATCCACTAACAGCTTCGGGGGTGCCTGTTGCAACAATCTTCCCCCCGCGGTCTCCTCCTTCCGGCCCCATGTCAATGATGTAGTCCGCACATTTGATGACATCAAGGTTGTGTTCTACAACAACCACTGTGTGTCCCCGGCCAATGAGGCTGTCGAAAGCCTGGATTAGTTTCTGAATGTCATGAAAGTGGAGTCCTGTGGTGGGCTCGTCAAAGATGAACATTGTGGGCTGCTGGCGTTCCTGGCCGATGAAGTAGGCCAATTTCACACGCTGGTTCTCACCGCCAGATAATGTTGAGGAGCTTTGCCCAAGACGGATATAGCCCAATCCCACTTCTTCAAGAGGGCGAAGTTTGTTGGCTATGGCGTTTTGCCCATTGCATTCAAAAAACTTGCAGGCCTCGCTCACAGTCATGTTGAGTATATCGGCAATGTTTTTCCCAGCAAAGCGCACTTCAAGTATGTCCTTTTTGAAACGCTGTCCATGGCAACTCTCGCAAGGAAGTATGATATCTGGCATAAACTGCATTTCTACGACAATCTCGCCGGCTCCCTTGCATTCCTCGCACCGTCCACCATCTGTGTTGAATGAGAAATACTGGGGAGTAAACCCCATTTGTCGAGCTAATGGCTGGCTGGCAAACAAGTCGCGTATGGCGTCATAGGCTTTCACATACGTTGCAGGATTAGACCGTGAGGTTTTGCCAATGGGGTTCTGGTCAACCATTTCAATACGCTCAATGGCATCTGTGTCTCCGTCAAGTCCGAGGTATTCACCTGGCGGGTCGCACACGTCACCTAAAAGACGCTTGATGGCTGGATAGAGAATGCCTTTGATGAGCGTTGACTTGCCTGAACCGCTGACACCCGTAACGGCTGTAAGTGCATTCAGCGGGATGGTGGCGTTGATTCCCTTCAGGTTGTTCATTCTCGCCCCCCGTACTGTTACGCTCAGATTCCAGCTCCGCCTACTTTTGGGAATCGGTATGGCCTCCAGCCCCAACAGGTATTTTACAGTATGGCTGCGGGGGTATTTTAGGGCTGTGTCTTCTGTGATGGTTTTGGGGTCTCCTTCAAATACTATTTCACCTCCCTGTTCGCCGGCTTCGGGGCCAACGTCTATCAGATAATCAGCGGAACGGATTATGTCCTCGTCATGTTCGACTACAACAACGGTGTTACCAAGATCCCTCAACTTGTTGAACACTCCGATGAGGCGGTCGGTGTCGCGACTGTGAAGACCAATGCTCGGTTCGTCTAAGATGTAGAGCGACCCGACAAGACTGCTACCCAGTGAGGTGGTCAGGTTGATACGCTGGCTTTCTCCTCCAGAGAGTGTGTTGGCCTGTCGGTTAAGCGTGAGGTAGCTCAGGCCCACCTCGGTAAGAAAACCTAAGCGGGTGGTAATTTCATGGAGCAGTCTGCGGCCTATCTCTGCCTCATGTTGCTCTAATTGTATGTTTTCAAACCATGACTTCAATTGTGCGATGGGCATCTGGACCAGGTCGGTTATACTTTTTCCTCCTACCTTTACATACTGCGCCTCTGGCTTGAGCCGGGTGCCATGACACATCGGGCATACGGTTCTTCCGCGATAGCGGCTCATCATCACCCGATACTGTATCTTGTATTGGTTTTCTTTTACCATTTGGAAGAAACCGTCTATGCACACCTTGTCTCTTTCCGCTTTGCCGGTATCTTCAGGTAGCCCATGCCACAGCCAGTCTTTCTGTTGCGGTGTCAATTGATGGTAGGGCTTGAAAATAGGAAAGCCGTAATGGGCGGCTTTGTGGCAGAAAGCCTCTCGCCACGTTTTCATTTTCTCGCCATTCCAGCATACAACGCAGCCATCGTAGACACTCAGTGTCGTGTTGGGGATAACCAGTTTCTCGTCAATGCCGATAATACTTCCGAATCCCTGGCATTCTGGGCAGGCACCTGCCGGGGAATTGAATGAGAACATATTGTCATTAGTTTCCTCGAAAGTCATGCCATCAGCTTCAAACCTTGTGGAGAAATCGTAGGGTATCATGGATGGCATGAACATCAGCCGACAGGAGCCATTGCCCTCGTAGAATGCGGTTTCAACCGAGTCGGCCAGACGTGCGGTCGCATCAGTTGAGAAATCCACTGACATACGGTCAATCACCAAATATGGCAGCTCTGAGGTTGTTGTGTCCGATGTCTCAAGATAGTCACTGATGGTGGTGAATGTGGAATGGGCAAACAAACGGGAGTAGCCCTGTTGGCGGTAGGCTTCCAACTGGTCGGCCAAGGTACGGTTGTTGCTTATATAAATAGGAGACATCACCACAAACTTTGTTCCTGGTGAGTACTGTTTCAGACACATGAGCACGTCATTTACAGTGTGCTTCTTCACCTCCTGTCCGCTGACTGGCGAGTAAGTGCGCCCTATGCGGGCATAGAGCAATCGCAGATATTCGTAAATCTCCGTTGAAGTGCCTACTGTCGACCTCGGGTTCCGGCTTGTCACTTTCTGCTCAATGGCTATGGCAGGCGGAATGCCACAGATAAAATCGCAGTCGGGCTTGTTGATGCGGCCTAAAAACTGGCGCGCATAGGCAGACAGACTTTCAACATAACGGCGCTGCCCCTCAGCATAGAGTGTGTCAAAAGCCAGCGAAGACTTGCCGGACCCACTTACTCCTGAGATTACTATGAACTTGTCACGGGGAATGTCAACACTGACATTCTTTAGGTTGTTAACTCTTGCTCCTTTGATTGAGATAACTTGGTTCTTGTCTGCCATAGTCGGAATAATATTTTGCCTGTCTTGTTAATTCACCCCAAATTGGTCTTTAGGTTTTGTCCCAGGTTGCTGCTTGTTTCGGACAGCTTGCTGGCGGCTGTGGTGAAGACATGACGGGCTATGGCGCGAGACACTGACTGCAGCAAGATGTCGAAAGAGACAGTGACAAAGGGCGGAAAGACTGGAAATAATCTCATGTTATTGCTTATTTCGGTCTAATGACCGATTTTTGTTTATTCGTGATGGTAGGGCTCCCCTCTGGCGATGGTGCAAGCTCTGTAGAATTGCTCAACAAAAAACAGGCGAACCATTTGATGGGAGAATGTCATGCGCGACAGCGCGATTTGACTGTTGGCACGCTGATAGACAGCTTTTGAAAAGCCGTATGGGCCTCCTATGATAAAGACAAGCCGGCGCGTGTTTTGCTGTTTCTGCTCTATCCATTGTGCAAACTCAATGCTGCGGTACTCTTTTCCTCGCTCGTCAAGTAACACAACGGTGTCACTGGGCTGAATGCTTTTCAGTATGGCATCTCCCTCCATCTGCTTCTGCTGTTCAGCACTAAGATGTTTGGTAGATTTCAACTCGGGTATAACATTCACTTCGAATGGGTGATAGTGGATGATTCGCCCCATGTAGTCTTCAATACATACAGACAAGCGCTTGTCTGTTGTCTTCCCTACAAGGATGAGGAGAACTTTCATTTCTTTGTCCTGGGCTTTTTGGGAAACCAACCTTTCTCAACACGCTTGCGCTGTTCGAAGAGCTCTCCGATTGACCACAGAAATGATGCTCCCAATATGCCGAGAAAGGCAGACACAACAGTGTTCTTTGTAAACAGGGCGGCCACAACCGACGCTATTCCGCCTAATAAGAACAGCCACCATGGGCGTGTGCCAAAATGGTATTCGGTCTTTATAACTATGGGGTGGAATATGCCAATAGTCAGAAACGTGACGATAGCGATAATAATTCCTTCAAAATACATGTTACAGGAGTATTTCTAAGTGGTGATGTGAAAAGTCGGCCTTCTCTTTTATCTTAGGTCAATTACCTCCGCCTTTGGGTAGTCTTTCGCATTGAAACGAAAATGACTGTCACTAAGACTTGCACGCCTGAACTTACTGATTGTGAAAATTGTCCATTGGCCGTTTTGGCATAGCTTGATGGTGGATGGCGTGTAAGTGCGTTTGTTTGCTACGATTACCATTTTCTGAATCTTTTGTCTGCCGGTTGCCTTGAGGGTTACTTCGTAGTTGTTGCCCTTTTCTCGCCTTGTCAGTGCATAGCCCTTTTTGTAGATGTTGATAAACGAATATGGGTTGATGGCTTGCATCTGTGCCTCGTTTGGGGAACTTACACTCACCTCTCCATTCCTTTTGAGGTAGGTCCATTGGGTTTTTCCGTCAAACCAAGTGACAGCCTGTAGCGTGACTGCATGAAACTTACGCCCTTTAATCGAAATGTTTCCAGACACAGAGCCGATACCTTTGTTTGACATGTGAAATGTTGCAGTCACTCCACCTTTGTTGCTCAACGTGGCAGCAACTTTGTCAAGTATCGCTCTGGCTGATTGGCCAAACGACAGTTGGCTTATCAAAGACATTACTAGTAAAAGACAAATCTTTTTTCTCATATTACATAATCTGTTAAAAAAATATGGTATGTTATTCTGCTTGACGGAAAGGATTAGCTTGGTTTAAAAGGGTTAGCGCAAGGAATTCAGCAGATTGTTAAGGCTAACCTCATCTTGGATAAGTACCTCGCGTGGCTTGCTGCTGCCTATGGACGAACCCACCACACCGGCTTTTTCCAATTGGTCCATCAGTCGCCCTGCTCTGTTGTAGCCAATAGAAAATTTTCGCTGAATCATACTTGTGCTGCCCGATTGGTTGATGACTATCAGTCGTGCAACATCTTCGAACAGAGGATCAAGGTGTTGCATGTCTACATCAGCGGCATTTCCCATTCCTTCACCATCTCCCATGTCGGGTTCAGGTAGTTCAAATGGTGATGTGTAACCCTGTTGCTGAGCGATGAACCGATTGATGCGCTCTACTTCGGGTGTGTCAACAAATGCACATTGGACACGGACAGGCTCGTTGCCCTGCAGGAACAGCATGTCCCCCCGGCCTATCAGCTGGTTGGCTCCTGGACGGTCAAGGATGGTCTTCGAGTCAATCATTGCACTGACCTTGAAAGCAATGCGCCCGGGAAAGTTGGCTTTGATGTTACCTGTGATGATGGTAGTCGTGGGCCTTTGGGTGGCAATAATCATGTGAATTCCTACGGCACGTGCTAACTGTGCTATACGTGCTATTGGTAGCTCAATCTCCTTGCCGGCTGTCATTATCAAGTCTCCAAACTCGTCAATGACCACCACAATGTAGGGCATATAGCGATGGCCATGTTCCGGGTTGAGACTGCGAGCTACGAACTTCTGGTTGTATTCCTTGATATTGCGCGCTCCGGCCATTTTGAGCAGGTCATAGCGCGTATCCATCTCTTTGCAAAGACTGTTGAGGGTGCGCACAACCTTGGTCACATCAGTGATTATCGGCTCGGCATCGTCATCGGGCACTTTGGCTAAGAAATGGTTGGCAATTGGTGCATAGATGCTGAATTCAACTTTCTTGGGGTCAATGAGAACAATCTTCAGCTCGGCTGGATGTTTCTTGTAGAGCAGCGAGGTGATGATAGCATTCAGCCCCACAGACTTTCCTTGTCCTGTGGCACCGGCTACAAGCAGGTGCGGAATCTTGGCCAGGTCAAACATGAACACCTCGTTGGTGATGGTCTTGCCAATGGCGCAAGGCAATTCCATCCGTGCTTCCTGGAATTTTTTGGAGTTGAGAATGCTTTCCATCGAAACAATATTGGCCTTGGCATTAGGAACTTCAATGCCAATGGTGCCTTTGCCTGGTATCGGGGCTATGATACGGATGCCTAAGGCGGCGAGGCTTAGGGCTATGTCGTCTTCCAGATTTCTGATTTTGGATATTCTGACTCCCTGTGCAGGCGTAATCTCGTAGAGTGTGATAGTGGGGCCAACTGTGGCTTTGATGGAACTGATTTCCACACCGAAAGTTCTTAGTACCTCGACAATGCGGTTTTTGTTGGCATTCTGTTCGGCCATGTCAATGTAGGGCTTGCCGTCATTGTCATATTTCTTCAGCAGGTCCAGTGTGGGGTAGTGGTAGTTTTCCAGATCACGCTTGGGGTCGTAGGGTGCCATTGGCTGCCCGCCGACATCTACAAGTTTGCAGCCTGAGGCCTGCTTCTCATCCTTGGCCATCTCTATGTGCATATCTACCTCGTTGTTGGCTGGGGTATGCATTTCTGCGGGATGGGCAGCCTCTTGTGCTTTTTCATCTGTGACTCTGTTCTTCGGGAGGTCATTCTTGATAGGCTGGGAAACTGTTGTATCATCGAAAGTGACCACTTGCATCTCTGGATCGTCAAACACCTTGGGGTCTTCTATTGTCTTAACCAGGCGCTCCCCATTGTTTTCCTCTTGGTCTTTGATATGATTGTTGGTTATGGAAAACTTCACCCTGTTTGCAAAATAATTTACGGGGTTAAGCATCCTGCGGATAAAGTAGATTGTTTCTGCGCTGAGGTATGTGAAAAATGCCAAGGCTGTGATGATGAGGATGCCAGTGAGTCCGGGCGCCCCGATTAGGTTCTCTGTCCATTGGCATATAAAGAGCCCGTGGTCTCCACCGGGATTGTAGCACGTGTCGGTAAATACTGGTGACAGAAATTTGGCTAATGTTACAGAAGACCATACCATAAGCACCATCATGCCCATGAAGCATTTGAGCAGATTGGCATTGTATGCCTTTATCATTTTGCAAGCTGCCAAAATGAGAAAAAGGGGGATGAAAAAAGCTGGAATGCCGAAGCACCGTTTGATAAAAAAGTAAGCCATATAGGCACCAACTGAACCGCAACTGTTTAGAAACTCATGCTTCTCGTTATAGATGTCGTTAGGACGTGGCGACTCAATAATGCTCTGGTCTGCGCTTCCCGCTGAGAAAAATGAGATAAACGCAAGAACCATATAGACAGCGAACGCCAGAATAAGTGCACCTGTAATGAAATTGATTTTTTCGTTATGGAATATGTTGTTGATGCCTATTGCTTCCTTAAAGGTTGTCCCTTTGGCTGTTTTCTTCTTTTTGACCATTTCTACTGTCCAAATTATTTTGCAAAAGTAGCGGAAAAAACTTATATTTCACCATAAACTCCCTTTTTTTTTGTAATTTTGCAGGCCAAACTAGCATGGGTTTGACGCTATTTTGCTAAATGCCTTTGCTCCATTGTCATTGAATGAAAAAACAAATAGCCGCCAAGTTTGATAAAAAGCAGATTCCATCGCTTCCTCGTGTCGTTTTTGAGGGGCGTGTGATTGTTGTCATCTCGGCGCAGGAGGCAGAAAGAGCTGTCAGCTTCCTGTTGGCCCAACCCATTTTGGGAATTGATACTGAAACCAGACCATCGTTCAAAAAAGGAACTGTTCACAAAGTTGCGCTCTTGCAGGTTTCCACTGCTGATGTCTGTTTCCTTTTCCGCTTGAACTATATCGGTATGGCCGCTCCGATAGTGAGGTTACTTGAGGATACGACCGTGCCCAAGGTCGGGCTGTCGTTGCATGACGACCTTATGATGCTCCATAAATTGGGCAAGTTCACGGCCGGCTTGTTCATTGACCTGCAAGATTGTGTGAAAAAGATGGGCGTGGAAGACCAGAGCTTGCAAAAACTTTTCGCCAATTTCTTCGGACGGCGTATCAGCAAGGCACAGCAACTGTCTAACTGGGAGGCTGATGTGCTCAATGACAAGCAAAAATCCTATGCCGCTACTGATGCATGGTCATGTGTCATGCTTTACAATGAGTGGAGAAGATTGGAGGAAACCGGTGGATATGAATTAATTAAAAATGAAGAACATGTACAAGCGAGTGATTCTCAAAAGAGGTAAGGAGGAAAGTTTGAAGCGTTTTCATCCTTGGGTGTTTTCAGGGGCTATCCAGCAGATACCCGAACCTGTTGATGAGGGGGAAGTTGTACGTGTGCTTAGTTCCTCGGGGCAATTCATTGCTGTGGGACATTACCAGATTGGCTCGATTGCAGTCAGGGTTCTTTCATTCAGGGACATTGTGATTGATGAAGGCTATTGGGCCTCGGCCCTGCAGTCTGCCCTGACCATGCGCAAAGGCATAGGCGTTGTGGACAATCCCAATAACAATACCTACCGTCTTGTTCACGGTGAGGGAGACTATTTGCCCGGTCTTGTGATAGATGTTTATGGAAAGACTGCTGTAATGCAGGCGCATAGTGTGGGCATGCACATCTCCCGTCATGAGATGGCCAGGGCACTAGTCAATGTGATGAGGGGGCGCGTGGAGAATATCTATTATAAGAGCGAGACAACTCTGCCGTTCAAAGCCGAACTTGGACAGGAAAATGGATTTATATATGGAGGCTGTAAGGATGACACTGCCATTGAGAACGGATTGAGGTTTCACGTAGATTGGTTAAAGGGACAGAAAACCGGTTTCTTTGTCGATCAGCGTGAGAATCGCTCGCTTCTTGAAAGTTATGCACATGGACGTAAGGTCCTTAATATGTTCTGCTACACCGGTGGGTTTTCTTTCTATGCTATGCGTGGCGGTGCGAAAATAGTCCATTCTGTTGACAGCAGTGCCAAAGCTATTGAGTTGACAAAGAGTAATGTGGAACTGAACTTTCCAGATGACTCCCGCCATGAGGCATTTTGTGAGGATGCATTCAAATTTCTTGAACGGCTGGGTAGCCTGTATGACTTGATTGTGCTTGACCCTCCTGCTTTTGCCAAGCACAGAGGGGCTCTTCACAATGCGCTCAAAGGATATATCAGACTTAATGCCGAGGCTTTTGAGAAGATTGTGAGTGGAGGAATCCTTTTCACCTTTTCTTGCAGTCAGGTGGTTACCAAAGACAATTTTCGCAATGCGGTGTTTACGGCTGCTGCCATGACCAGTCGTAAGGTGCGTATCCTTCACCAACTTCATCAGCCCGCAGACCATCCTATTAACATCTACCATCCAGAGGGCGAATATCTTAAGGGACTTGTTCTCTATGTAGAGTAAATGTTTTTTATGCTGAGCAAAATTCGCGGCTTCATTCAACAGAATCACCTGTTATCCCCTGACAGTCTTCATCTGGTGGCATTGAGCGGTGGGGCAGACAGTGTGGCTTTGCTCTGTGTCTTGCAGGAACTGGGATTTCGTGTGGAAGCCGCCCACTGCAATTTCCATTTGCGTGGTGAGGAGTCATGCCGTGATTCTGCGTTTGTCCAGCGGCTGTGCATCGAGCGTGGTGTTCCTTTACATTTGGCTCATTTTGAAACATTGGACTATGCCAACCTGCATCATGTCAGTGTTGAATTGGCTGCTCGCAGTCTCCGTTACAGTTATTTCCGGCAGTTGTGCCGAGACCTTGATGCCGAGACTGTTTGCGTGGCCCACCATCGGGATGATAATGTGGAAACAGTGCTGATGAATATTGTTCGGGGAACTGGTCTTCGTGGGCTCTGTGGCATTCGTCCTAAAAATGGTATCGTTGTGCGCCCGCTACTGTGTGTCTGCCGCCAGGAGATTTTGGACTATCTGTCGTCGCGCCAACAGTCTTATGTAACTGACAGTACCAATTTGGGCGATGAAGCGATGCGCAACAGGTACCGTCATCATGTTGTTCCATTGCTTCGGCAACTCAATCCAGGAGTGTGTGAACACATTCAGTCCATGTCAGAACGCATGAGCAGTGTCGCAGAACTTTATTCCGCGGCAATTGCGGCTGCGCGGGAACGGGTGCTTTCTCAATGTGATGGCCACTGGATTGTTAGCCTTGAAAACCTGCGCCGTGAAGTGGCTTGGCCAACAGTTCTTTATGAGTTGTTGAAAGGTTATGGCTTTTCTCCGTCGCAGGTAAGCCTGATTGGTAAAGCCGCTGCAGGCCAGTCGGGGCGAATTTTTCATGCGGGCAGCTACGATTTGCTGATAGATCGCGGTCGCTTGATTATAGAGCGGTGCACCAATCCCATTGTACCTGTATGCCTACCGGAATGTGGTTGTTATGTTCTGTCTGACGGAAGGCGTATTCGGATTGCAACCAAACAGCGGACAGCTGACTTTATCATCCCTCGTGAAAAATTTACAGTGTGTATGGATGCCGAAAAGGTTAGGTTCCCACTTACGCTTCGTGTGGCAGCAGAGGGTGACCGTTTCGTTCCTTTTGGTATGAGAGGCTCAAAATTGGTCAGTGATTTTCTTACTGACATCAAGCAAAACTTGTTAGAAAAGCGCCGTCAGCTTATTCTTTGTGATGCTGACGGCACTGTGATATGGGTTGTTGGCCAAAGATTGGACAACCGTGTGCGCGTTGAGAAATCGACGGTCACGCTGTTGCAAATTTCTTTGCAACATTAGACAATAACAATTTCATCTTTTTTCTCATCAAAACCTACGGAGAATGGAATGCCTGGCTTCAGTTCTCCGTTGACAATCTTCTCACACAGTAAGTCCTCAATGTGATTTTGTATAGAGCGTTTCAGAGGACGTGCACCAAACTGAACGTCATAACCTTTGGTTGCAACAAATTCCTTGGCCTTGTCTGAGATGCTGAACGAATAGCCCAATGCCTCCATTCTTGCCATGAGACCATGCAGCTCAATGTTGACAATGCGCTTGATGGCATCAAGACTAAGTTGGTCGAATGTGATTATTTCGTCCAACCTGTTCAGAAATTCAGGAGCAAACTGCTTGCTCAGCGCTTTCTGTATGATGTTGCGCGCGTAGGCCTTGTCGTTCTCGTTCATGTCAAGTCCCAGCGATCCGGCGTTGAATCCAACTCCACGGCTGAAGTCCTTCAGCTGTCGTGTTCCTGCATTGCTGGTCATGATAATGATGGTATTTCGGAAGTCAACAAATCGGCCGTTTCCATCGGTCAGTCTCCCCTCGTCAAGAACTTGTAGCAGCAAGTTGAACACATTGCCATGTGCTTTTTCCAACTCGTCAAGCAACACGATAGAGTAGGGGTGCCGGCGTACTTTCTCTGTCAACTGTCCTCCCTCGTCATATCCTACATAACCCGGAGGGGCTCCAACCAGTCTTGACACATTGAAACTCTCGGTGAATTCACTCATGTCAACCCTTATAAGGGCATCTGCTGTGCCGAACATTCGTTCTGCCAGTTTCTTGGCAAGATAGGTCTTGCCAACTCCAGTCGGACCGAGAAACATGAATGCGCCTATCGGATGGTTAGGGTCACGCAGTCCAACACGGTTGCGCTGTATCGCTCTGACCATTTTATCTATGGCCTTATCTTGTGCTATCACTTCATGCTTAAGGTCATCTGCCATGGTCCGAAGCCGTTCCGTCTCCGTCTCTTCCATACGTTCAACAGGTATCCCCGTCATCGTAGCAATGACATGGGCCACATCGGTGTCAGTGATAGGCTGGCACTGTTCGCCATCCTGCTGCTGCCAAGATTTGTTAAGCTGCTCAATCTCACCCTCAGTAACAGTCTGTTGGTCACGGTAGGTTGCTGCCAATTCAAAGTCCTGCCGTTTTACAGCAGCATTCTTCTTTTCCTTTATCATGGCTAGTTCTTTCTCCTTGTCAACAATTTCTTGTGGCATCCTTACGCTGACTAAATGCACATGCGACCCAACTTCATCGAGTGCATCAATGGCCTTGTCCGGGAATTGGCGGTCTGTAATATACCTTTCTGTCAGTTTTACACATGCGTTGATGGCATCGTCCGTGTAGGTTACGTGGTGGTGGTGCTCATAGCGGTCTTTGATGTTGCGGAGAATCTGTATGGTTTCATCCTGGGTGGTTGGTTCAACCATAACTTTTTGAAAACGTCGCTCCAAAGCCCCATCCTTTTCAATGGATGTGCGATACTCGTCAAGTGTCGTGGCACCAATGCACTGGATAGTGCCCCGAGCAAGTGAGGGCTTGAAAATGTTGGCTGCATCCATAGCCCCTGGGGTCGCGCCTGCGCCAACCATTGTGTGAATCTCATCAATAAACACAATGATGTCTGGGCTTTTCTCTATCTCTCGAATTACAGCTTTCACCCGCTCTTCAAACTGCCCCCGATACTTTGTGCCTGCAACCATTCCTGTCAAATCAAGACTGATGATACGTTTGCCAAAAAGCACAGGTGAAGTGCGATGCTCTACGATGAGTTGCGCAAGCCCTTCTACTATAGCACTTTTTCCAACTCCAGGCTCTCCGATGAGAACAGGGTTGTTCTTCTTGCGCCGGCCAAGTATTTCAATGACGCGTTGGATCTCATGCTCACGGCCAACAACGGGGTCAAGTTTTCCTTCAATGGCGGCCTGCGTGAGGTCAATGCCAAAATTGTCCAGCGCTGGCGTACTACTCTTCTTTTGCGTTTCTGTCTTTGTTCCCCAATTGTCTGTTGGACTCATTTGTTTCGATCCACGCTCGGAAAGGTCGTCATCGTCAAAGTCGCTGTCGGAGAGGGGCAGCTCGTTTACCATCTCTCCATTGTGCTGGATGGTTTCCGCCAGTGTGTGATAGTCAAGTTGCTGCTTTTGCAGTGCCTTTTTGGCATTGTTGTCTGTGCTGTCATGAAGCATAGCCAAAAGCAGATGGAGTTCTTCTACTGTGTCAGAATGCTGGATACGTGCTTCAAGCACTGCCAGTTTCAGCAGGTTGCTGGCTCCTTCGTTAAGTTCTATGTCATGCGGATTATTTTCTGTCACTGCGTCTTGTTGTGCGTTGGCCTCAAGGTCGTTTCTTACGGCTTGCACATTGACATTCATCTGGTTGAGCACACTTTTCACTGGACCTTCCTGCAAACGTAACATGGCTAGCAGAAGGTGCTCTGGACGAATAGTCTTGCTTTTTAAGCGGAGAGCTTCTTCACGGCTGAATGCCAGTATTTCAGAAACTCTAGGTGAGAAATGACTTGTCATATTTTCTTTTTATCCTTTCTTGTTTAATACCTTCATTTCCTAATGTCTTTACTTTTTATTGGCAAAAGTTATGCCAAGCCAAGACTTATAATGCTGATTGTATACATAATTTTAAGTGTCTCTAAAAATTTGAGGGTGACAATCAAGCCACCCTCAACCAACACAAAAACTAAACTAGACTTAACTAAAACTAAAGGGGATTTGTCACAAACCCCACAGAAGTCTTGCAAAGATACTAATTATTTGTCTTTCAACAAGTGTTTTGAAGTTAAATTTAGACTTTCTCCACTTTTTTTATCTTCTTTAATCAAGTGGCGACAATATGTCAGTTTATAAAAGATGTACAGTTTTGTTCATCAGCCAGGCGTCAAGCAAGGTCATGGCTGTCATGGCCTCAACAATAGGGACAGCCCGTGGTAATACGCAGGGGTCGTGGCGACCATGCACTGTCAGCGTGGTGGGGCTTCCTTTGCTGTCAACAGTGGCTTGTGTAGTTAGCAATGTTGCAACAGGCTTGAAAGCTACGCGGAAATAGATGTCTTGTCCATTGGCAATGCCACCCTGTATTCCTCCGCTATGGTTGGTCAGAGTGGCTATCTTCCCATTTTTTTTTATAAAAATGTCGTTCTGCTGCGAACCTCTGGTTTCCGCGCCTCCGAATCCTTCACCATACTCAAATCCTTTTGCCGCATTGATGCTCAGCATAGCATAGCCCAGCATGGCATGGAGCTTGTCAAATTCAGGTTCGCCTAGTCCGGCTGGACAGCCTTTCACCACACAGCTGATTACGCCTCCAATTGTGTCACCCTCGCTTTTCACCTTGGTAATGAACTGTACCATTTCTGCTGCTATCTTCTTGTCGGGGCAACGTACAGCATTGGTTTCTGACTGGTTCAAATCATAGTGGGTGTAGTCAGAACTTAGGGCGATTGGACCAACCTGCGATGTGTATGCCTGAACTGTGACACCAAGTTGTTTTAGTGCCAGTTTGGCCAATGCACCTGCCACGCAGCGGCTAATGGTGATTCTGGCAGACGAACGGCCACCTCCGCGGTGGTCGCGAATGCCGTATTTTGTGGTGTAGGTGAAATCTGCATGTGATGGGCGAAAAACATTGCGCATATTCTCATAGTCCTGCGAGTGCTGGTTGCTGTTTCTCACGATGAAGCCAATAGGGCAGCCTGTTGACTTCCCCTCAAACACTCCGCTGAGCAACTCAACCAGGTCTGACTCCTTGCGGCTGGTTGTGATGGCACTCTGTCCGGGACGTCGACGGTTAACCTCACTTTGGATATACTCCATATCAATGGACACGCCTGCAGGCATACCGTCAACAACACCCCCTACTGCCACACCGTGACTTTCGCCGAATGTGGTCAAAGTGAATACGTTCCCCCATGTGTTACGCATCGTTCTCTTCCAATTGCATATAATATTTGTATGTCAGTGGCAGTGCCCGCATCCACAGCCTCCTTCATGGTGATCGCTGCCGCAGTCACAGTCATCGCCACAGTCGTGGCATCCACATCCACATCCCTCCCCGCTCAGACGGTTAATCATTCCTTGAATTTCGTCTTTTGTGGCCTCGCGCTTCTCAACAACCTGCCCAACAAAGTGTAGGGTCTTTCCTGCAAGCGGGTGGTTCAAGTCCATTTTCACTTTGTCGTCACTCACACTCAACACACGGCCGTAGAAATGGTTTCCGTCCTCGTTTTGCAGGGGGACGATGGCATCCTTGTAAATGTGCTCATGGTCAAAATGGCCGTTGATAGTAAAGATGCTCCGGTCAAGGTCAAGTATCCGCTCCTTTTCGATGTCTCCGTAGGCATCGTCCTTGGTGAGTTCAAAGTCGAAGTTTTTTCCTTTTTCAATGGGAAGAACCTTCTGCTCGAAGGCATCAAGGGTGATACCGAAACCGCTGACAAACTGAAAGGGCTTTTCCGTGGTGGCCTCCTCAACAAGTTCTTTCTTTCCGTTGTTGTCTGTGTATAGTTTGTAGGCCACTGCAATGTAGAGATTTGGTTGATGTTCCATTTTTCTTCTGTGTTTAAATTGTTTTAAAATAATGTGTGCGCATTAGGGATGCTGTCAGTCCCATTGCCTTTGTCTGTTAATGTGCAGCTTTTGCTGACTTTGCAAAGGTAAGCATTTTTTGCTGATACAAAAAAGGCTGTGCCAACAAAATTGGCACAGCCTTTTATTCTTTCTCTCTCAGATAGTTGCTTTTACAGCTAAATGTCAGTTGTCCTCATTCAGTGCCACTGCAAAGTAGGCTTTGCGGCCAGTTGGGTAAATCCCCTGAATGTAGAGCACTGGGTCTTTGCTGGTTGACGCATCCTTGACAACTTTCTGCATATCATCTATTGTCTTGATTACCTGGTCGTTCACGCGTTGTATAATGAAACCTTTGCTGATTCCGGCATCTTTGAGGCGCCCATTGTTCACCTTGATAACTTCAAGTCCATAGCTGATGTTGTATTGCTCTTTCTGTGCTTTTGTTATCTCCCTGAAATTGGCTCCCAGCACATCAAGGTCCATATTCTTCACTACCTTTGTGCTACCCTGTTCATTCTTCAGAGTCACTGTCTGGGTGCTCTTCTTCTTGTTGTGCAAGTAGGTGAGTGTAATCTTGTCGCCAGGGCGCTTCTTGGCGATAACCTCTTGAAGTTCAGCCATGCGCGTCACTTTTTGCCCATCGGCGGCGACAATCACATCGCCCTCTTTGATGCCAGCTTCCGCAGCTGCACCGTCATCGCTGACCTTGTTAACATAGATACCCTCCATGGTGCCTAGGTCGATGTCCTTTCCCTCGTCCTTCTGACTGTCAACATAGTCTTTCACATCGCTGCCTTGAATACCGATGAGCGCACGCTGTACTGTTCCATATTTTTTCAAGTCGTCAACCACTTTGTTCATGATGGCTGTGGGGATGGCAAACCCATAGCCGCTGTAGGATCCTGTTTGCGAATAGAGCATGGCGTTTATTCCAACCAGTTCACCGCGTGTGTTAACCAAAGCTCCGCCAGAGTTGCCCGCGTTGATGGCTGCATCAGTCTGTATGAAAGATTCCACTCCATTTGCACCAAGTGAGCGTGCTTTTGCGCTCACGATACCTGCTGTCACGGTGTTGTTCAGCCCTAATGGATTGCCAACGGCCAGCACCCATTCGCCAATCTTGATATTGTCGCTGTTGGCAATGGTGATAGCGGGCAGGTTCTTGTCGTTAATTTTAATCAGGGCCAAGTCTGTTGTCTTGTCCGCTCCGATGATGCGAGCCGAATACTCTTTGTTGTCGTTGAGGGTAACGGTGAGCTCATCGGCACCGTCAACCACATGGTTATTGGTCACAATGTAACCATCGCTTGAGATGATGACCCCCGAACCTGTTGCTGTGCGCTTGGGGGTTTGCACCTGCCGCTTTTGTGTGCCACCGTTTCCCCTGCCGAAGAAACCGCCGAATGGGTCGCTAAAGAAATCGCTGAATGGGTCACTTTGCACGTCAACGGTCTTAATCTTGCTATTCTGTACGTATTTGATGTGTACAACAGAGGGCAGAGCCTTCTCTGCCGCATAAGTTAAGTCTACCGGTTGTCCTGCGGGGACGGCTGGAGCAGCATCAGCCTTGCTGAATGCTGCGACCGAGAAAGCCATAGCTATCAGGCAGACTGCCATCGTCAGATAATTTACAATCTTTTTCATCTTGGTTTGATTATAGTTTATTTTATGAGTTGTTTTCTGTATGTCATGCAGCCTTCTGCATCTGCTTTTTGCGGTGCAAATATAGATGCAAAATATGTTTCTCCGTCATTTTGTCATGATTATTTATCGCATTTTAACAGTTCTATTTCTTTGCTTAACTGCTGTTTACGCTTCACTGTTAGTCTTTCAGTATGTATTGCTATCCTTTGCGGTTTTTCATGGCATATTCGGATGGCTTGTCTCCATACTCATTGAAGAAGCACTTTTCGAAGTAACAGGGAGGGCAGAAGCCTGTGAGATTTGTTATTTCTGCAACTGTTTTGTCGGTATTGGCAAGCATTGTGGCTGTTTTTCTTAGGCCTTTACTGTGTAATGTCCATTGCTTACCACCTTGTTGTCGTGTAAAAGACAGTATCTGAACATCGTTTGTGTAGGCAGGTAATAAGAACGGTATAAGTGAACGAAAGGTCGTTTTGGCTGCTACAAAAACAGAGATTTTTCCATCTTCGAGAGATTCTCCAGCGTGCGTTTTGGAAATGGTGATACGAATTTTAGGGAAAATTTAACTGACAACTGATAATAATCGTCTAGAATAATTTTGAAAGCCCATTAACTTTTTTGTAACTTTGCATTTGGAAAGCAGCGCCACGGTTTGCCGCTGGCCTCCATGTGGATGGCGAGAGGAAAGTCCGGGCAGCGCAGGGCGCTCCACTTCTGAAAATGGAAGCCATTGGTGACAGTGGGAGCAGGCAGAAGAGAATGACCGCCACGTGTAGCTGTGGCAAGGGTGAGAAGGTGGTGTAAGAGACCACCAGCCGTCTGGTGACAGGCGGGCTGTGCCTTCTGGAGGCTGTAAGTTCATGTAAACCACCGTCTGAGGGTGCCCGCCCGAACGTGTTACGGTGGAGGGTAGAACGCTTGAGCCATCTGGTGACAGACGGTTTAGATAAATGGCAGACACTGTGGTGCCAAGGCATTGCAGCACAGAACCCGGCTTATAGGGGCACTGCTTTCCTTTCTTGTTGAACATAGTTTGAAAACCGCTGATAGGTTGAACATCCGGTTATGCTGAAAGAAAAACTGTCAAAATTTAGGGATTTCTTGCGGACGGACATCTGGCGGGTGAAGGCTGGTGACGTTCACCCCATGCAGTTCTTCCTGGTGGACGTGTGTAAAATGCTGCTGCTTGCGGTGCGCTTCTTTACAGCTAAGAGGGTTGTCAATGAGGCTGCTGCACTTACTTATTCCACGCTTTTGGCCATTGTGCCCATCCTTTCCGTGGTGTTTGCCGTAGCCAGGGGTTTTGGATACAGCAAGTACATTGAAGTCTGGTTTTGCGATGCCTTCAAATCGCAGCCCCAGGTTGCCCAGGCGATAGTTGGCTTTGTCAACAGTTATTTGGTGCATACGAAGAGTGGGGTTTTCCTGGGCTTTGGTCTGGTGTTCATGCTCTACACGGTGCTGATGCTGGTGAGCAACATTGAAAAAACCTTCAATGGCATCTGGCAGGTAAAGAAGCCCCGGAGCATTTTCCGAACTTGTACAGACTATCTGGCTATGCTTCTGGTGTTTCCTATCTTGATTGTGCTTACCATGGGTGTGAGCGTCTTTATGGCCACTGTGGCAGAGGCGGAGGTCTGGCAGTCCATCATGGCTCCGGCAGTCGGCCTGCTGGTTGACTTGCTACCTTATTGTGTGATGTCAGTAATGTTTGTCGCTTTCTATGTTTTTATGCCAAACACCCATGTCAAGGTGCGCTACTGTGTGGTGCCGGGCATTCTGGCAGGTGTTGCCATGCAGGGCCTTCAGCTTGTTTACATACATTCTCAGATGTGGGTGTCAAGCTATAACGCTATCTATGGCTCCTTTGCAGCCCTGCCCATGTTTATGCTGTGGGTGCAGATTTCCTGGACTATCTGTCTCTTTGGCGCGGAATTGTGCTACACCAGCCAGAACCTTGACTTTTACGACTATGACACCCATACCAGTGACGTTAGCCACCGCTACCGCATTTTGCTGTGTGCCTTGCTGATGCGTATTGTCTGCCGGCGTTTTGACAAGGGACAGCGTGCTTGCTCGGCAATGGAACTGCGCCGTGAGACGGGCATTCCCATCCGCATTGTCAACGAGTTGCTCTATCGGTTGATAGAGGCGCGGGTGGTTGTCGAAATCTCCGGCGACGAAAAAGGGGAGGCCTCACTCTTTATGCCAGCTGAGAGTGTGGCCCATCTCAGTGTCGGACTGATGGTCGATCGTCTGGAAGCTCTGGGGGAATGGAAACTGTCTCTGTCACTTGATGCCTTGCAGGGTGAGGGGTGGAGGAGGGTGGTCTCTGCCCGGGCCGCCTATTTGAAAGAACTTCGAGGTGTGTTACTCAAAGACCTTTAGTTTTCACCGCTTCCCCCCCCATACTTCTACTCAGCAATACCGGCTTCAATCCATCGGGCTGCAATTTTACGCGCATCTTTGTTGGCAGTTCCCCTGTCCACCTCATATTCTGAGGTCAGCAGGTTAGTAAGGTCTTCCGTGGTGAAGTCTTTGCCCTGGACGCTTTTCCATAGATAGGCGGAAGACTCGTTCATGCTGATAATTTTGCTGAAGTCAATGTTCTCGCGTCCCTCAGCCACGATAATCTGCTCTCCGCAAACCTCGCGCAGTGTAAAACCTTTCTTTGCTTTCATCTTGTCATATTTTTCTTGTCAAATGGTCAATTCAGAGATGATGGCATTTCCTGTAAAGCCACAGCAGGTAGCGCCTGACAGGGAGTAGGCGTGTCCACCACCAGGAATAAATGCGCCATTTCATGCCATCGGTATAGTCTGCGGTGGCTCGCCCTTTTCGGTAGAAGCCTACTGCCTTTGCTTTCAGGTCATTGATGCCGCAATGTTCAGTCGTGAGGTTGCCGTCGCCCAGCAGTGTCACCTCGCCATTGTCAATCTTGACAATCCTGTGAAGCACATAATGGGTGGGGGCGGTCTCTGCCAGCACCACATCGCCTGTCGCGGGTGCATCTGGCGATGCCAGCAGCGCCTTGTCGCGCCTGTCCTCAAGAAATGGGCGCATACTCGTGCCTCGTAGCGGGATGGTTACCGTGTGGCCGGCATGGATATACTTGACTATTTCAGGAAACAGAATAGCGTTCTTGATATGCACAGTGTTCAAGGACATACGATGGTCTTTTGGCATAAGAGCGCAGCCTCCGCATCGGGTAGACAGTGGAGCGTGAAAACTTTTGTTTTCTCGATAACCTGCGCCACGGTGTCACACAGGTTATTATATATGGTGTGGTCCCACTTCATTGACGAGCATGCCGGTAACAGCGATGCAAAAGCCTGTACTGGCTTGAGCTGTTCAATACTGTTGGACGGGGCGCGCTCAATCCTTGTAATGGCGCCGAGCCTTGCCTTGACGTTGCGGTAGCACGGTGTCTTTCCGCTCCAGGGGGAGCCATACACCTCGGGATAGCCCTCGCTGCAAATGCGAATGATGGGGTTGTCGTCATTGAGCAATTCCGTGTTAGGAATATGCGCCATCCACAGGCTTGTGTGTGTGCTTTTCCCCGTGCCGCTTTTGGCTATGAAGGGATAGGCCATGCCTTCGTGGCACACACATGAAGCGTGGATGAGCAAGGTGTGGTGAAAGCTGCTGGCATAGGCAAAGGCAAGCATCAGCGCATCATTCAGTCCGAAGGAGCGCATCGTCCAGTTGCCGTTGAGTGCGCAGCGGCAACGGTCAAACTTGCTTGATGCCTGTAACAGACAGCAGTCACGTCCATGTATGTCACGGATTATAAAGAGATACCCTCCGTCTGCAAGTGTGTAGACAACGGTATCGCCATTGCCTGTGTCGAATTTTCGGACCAATTCGCGCTGTGCGGGTGGGCGCAGACTGTCATCCACCGTTAGTTCAAGCAGTACATTGTCATGCTTGCCACCTTCACTCTCTGTTGCGAAGGGAATGAACGAGGGCAACAGTCTGATGCTGTTCGCGGATGCCCCACTGAATGTGACACATACCAGGAAGCCACCTATTCGGAACAGGTGGCTTTGTACTGCACCCACCGGGTGAAACGGTTGCTGTGTCATTGTTCGCTAAAGTCAAGGTCTAACGTCTTAAATTTAAAATCCTCGGGGCCAAGGTATTGAACCTCGTATTTCCCCTTGGCTTTCACGGTGTAGAGCCTTTTCATTTTCAACAGCTTCTTCTCTGCCTTTTTCTGCTTGCTGTCAAACATGACAACACATGTGCGGGCAGGAAGCTGACGTTTCTTAGAGAGAAAGTCTTTTAACTGTTCGGAATAAAACTCGCGGCCTAGCAAAAATTTGTTCTTGGTGTCAAACCACACATTGTTCACCTCTTGCACATCGGTGAAATAGACCGTGGAATCTTTGAACGAGGCCGAGAACCCGAACATATACATCTTGTCAATCACTTTTTTCTTGGCCATCGCCTGTGTGGTGGACAAGGCCAGTGCAAATAGTGCGAACAATAGTCCCTTTAATAATGTCAATCGTTTCATTCTATGTGAATATCCTGTTGTTTCTGGTTAATTTCAGCCGAGATACGTCTTTAGCATCTTGTTCTTTGTGCTGTTGCGCAGCCGGCGGATGGCTTTCTCCTTTATCTGTCTCACCCGTTCTCTGGTAAGCCCGTATTTCACACCTATCTCATCAAGTGTCATCTCTGGCTGGTCAATGCCAAAGAATGCCGCTATCACGTTGCGCTCCCTTTCGTTAAGCCCCTTGAGGGCCACGTTTATCTCAGCCCTGAGCGATTCGTGCAACAGTGTGTTGTCTGTTGCCGGCGAGTCGTTGTTGGGCAGCACATCTAGCAGGTTGTTGTCTTCCCCGTCATTGAAAGGCGCATCCATTGACACGTGCCTGTTTTGAACTTTCAACGCACTTTCAATCTTGTCTTCGGGCAAATCGACCACAGCCGAGATCTCCTCTATCGAGGGGCGGCGCTCGTTCTCCTGTTCAAACTTGTTGAGCATGCGGTTTATCTTGTTGACAGACCCAATCTGGTTTAGTGGCAGCCGTACAATGCGGCTCTGCTCTGCGATGGCTTGCAGGATGCTCTGCCTTATCCACCACACTGCATACGAGATAAACTTGAAACCACGTGTCTCGTCAAATTTCTCCGCCGCCTTGATTAGGCCGACATTGCCCTCGTTGATGAGGTCGGGCAGGCTTAGGCCTTGGTTCTGGTATTGCTTGGCCACTGAGACTACAAAACGAAGATTGGCTTTGGTGAGCCGTTCCAGGGCCTTGCGGTCCCCCTCGCGTATGCGCCTGGCCAGCTCTATCTCCTCATCAATCGAAACAAGGTCTTCCTTGCCTATCTCTTGCAAATATTTGTCAAGCGATGCACTTTCCCTGTTTGTTATTGATTTCTGTATCTTCAGTTGTCTCATAGGCGCAGTCGTTGATAGTGACGGCAAAGTTAACAAGAATATTTTTATTTGAAGAAGAATAGGCAAATTCTTTTGGTATTGTAGTGTGTTCTACGCTGATTTGATACATTCCTGCAAAAAAAACTGTCACGTAGTCACGGTCTGCGTCTCATGCCGTTTTTTATCTCCCATGCAGACGCTCTGTGGGGGCGTTATGCTCGCTACGTGCCGCCGAACGGTCTTTCTGCATGGTGGCATGGCCTTGGTTAGTGCGCCCGTCAGAGCCGTTTTGCGTAAAATAAAAAAGTGTTTCATCATCTTTTGTTTTGTTTTGTCTTCGGTTTGCATTATCTTTGCACGGGTAAAGGAATGAAGCATGCAGAGAGATAACCTGTCAATAGAACGGTATAAGGCTGAGATTTCCAAGGTGAGCCAGCTAAAGCCGGAGGAAGAAAAGGCACTGTCCGATCAAATCAAGCAGGGTGTCGCTGCCGCTGTGGATAAGTTGGTGACGGCAAACCTGAGGCTTGTGATGGCTGTGGCAGGCCGCTACCGGAATCGCGGTGTGAGCTACGATGATTTGGTGAGTGAGGGTAACATCGGCCTGATGAAGGCTGCCATTAAGTTTGACGCTGACAAGGGACGCTTTGCCTCCTTTGCTGTGCCCATCATCAGTCAGACCATAGAACAGGCTATTGCCAAGCAAAGTTCGCTCTATACCGTGCCTGAGACCGGTATGGGCCATGCCAGGATGCGACATGTCCGCCCGCTCTCTGTCGACGCCCCCCTTGGCGGAAGAGGAAACAATGTTAACCTGCTGAGCTTCCTTTCCGACAGCGAGACTGTCGCCTCGGATGACTTGTTGGAGAAGAAAGCGGTGTCTGTCGAATTGAACGGGGCACTTGCCGTTCTTGACGAGCGCGAGCGAGAAGTCGTAACCCGCTGCTATGGACTTGGGACTGACAAGCAGACGATGGCTGAAATCGGAGAGCGCATGGGGCTGAAGCGTGAGCGCGTGAGACAAATAAGAACAAAAGCGCTTCGGAAAATTTCCAGGGCTTTGCGGCATGGCAAACGATAAGGCAAGAATGATACATTTATATTAGGAAAATTAGAAAATGAGAAGATGAAATTGTATCCATTACTATTTGAACCCAACCTGCATCCTGTGGTTTGGGGAGGCAACCGCCTGCGCCTGTATAAGGGATTGGAACCGACTGACACGCCCATTGGCGAGTCGTGGGAAGTGAGTGCTGTACCTTCGAGTGTGAGTGTGATTGGCAATGGAGAGCTGGCAGGCCATGATTTGGTTTCGGTCATTAACAGCGCTCCCGAGGAGATTCTTGGCCGCGAGGTGGCGAGGCGGTATGGCAATCGGCTGCCTTTGCTGGTCAAGTTTATAGATGCTAAGAGAGACCTTTCTATACAGGTGCATCCCAATGATGAAATGGCACGGCGATGCCATGGCAAGTCGGGGAAGACAGAGATGTGGTATGTGATTGACGCACAGCCAGGCAGTTTCCTATATGCCGGCTTCAAGAGCCAGATTTCGCCCTACGAATACCGCAAGCGCGTGCAGGATGGCTCAATCGTTGATGTTCTTGCACGGCATGAAGTCAAGGCTGGTGACGTGTTCTTTATTCCTGCCGGCCGTGTGCATGCCATCTGTGGCGGAATCCTGCTCGCCGAGGTTCAGCAGTCAAGCGATGTAACCTACCGCATCTTTGACTACAACCGGCTGGGGATGGACGGCAAGCCGCGCGAACTCCACACTGAACTGGCTGCTGAGGCTATTGACTATGAGGTGCAGCACGAATACCGCACAGACTATGTAGAAGAGGAGAACAGAAGCACGCACCTTATTGATTCGGATTATTTCAATGTGCGTGTCACCGAGCTGTCACGTCCGTTTCATCGCAACCTGATAAAATATGACAGTTTTATCATCACGATGTGCATCTCTGGCGACTGCATGATTAAGGTGCGTAGCACAGGCGATGAGGTCTTGCTGAAGTCTGGAAACAGTTGCCTGATGCCTGCTGCCATAGCTGACTTTGATGTTATTCCGCAGACAGGTACAACCCAGTTGCTTGATGCCTTTATTGACAACAAGGACAGGAGCATTGGCAGGATGGTTACTCGCTTCTTGCACATCACAAAAAAGTAAGCGTGCGCTTGCGGTAAATATGTCTGACCAGTTTGCGGGCAACTGAACCTGCAAACTGGTCAGATTCTGTTAATGTCGACGTAACCGTGCGTAACGGCATAGATGGTCAGTGCAGAAACACTCCTGATGCCGAGCTTTTCCATGACGTTCTTCCTGTGGGTGATAACGGTGGTGAGGCTGATGCCTAACCTTTCCGCTATCTCCTTGTTGATGCAGCCCTCAACAATGAGCGACATCACCTCAATCTCCCTTACGCTGAGCACTGGCTGAAAGCTGGGGCGCTGAGTCTCAGGCAGGTTCTGTCCGCGACCGTGGGCATGCTGTTCCAGCGTGAGAATGTCCTTGATGAGTTGTGGCTCTGGAACATTCACGCAGAGTGAGTGAAACTCCTTTATTTGTAACTTGCTGTCTAATGACAGTGTGGTGACAATGGTTTTGTTGCGCCGTTCAGAGAAGAAGTTACGGTGCTGGAGCATGATGTCCATCGAAACGAAGTAGTGTACATACCGTTCCGGGTGGTTGCTTTCCAACTCAGCGAAGCTGCCGTAGGAGTCAGCCTCCATTTGTGGCATTACACTCTGCAGGATGGTCTTTAGGCCAACCGTAGCAAGCGTGTTGTTGTCGATAATTGCGATACGTGGCAGCATGGGGCCGCACTTTGCTTATGCCAGGAATCCCAACAGCGCACCCGCAGCCACTGCCGAGCCGATGACACCGGCTACATTTGGCCCCATGGCGTGCATCAGCAGAAAGTTGTGGCGGTCATACTCCAACCCGAGGTTGTTACTGATACGGGCACTCATCGGCACGGCCGAAACACCGGCGTTGCCAATCAGCGGATTCAGCTTTTTGTCTGAAGGAAGAAATAGGTTCATCAGTTTGACGAACATCACGCCGCTGGCTGTCGCCACCATAAAGGCGCATGCACCGACCACAAAGATGAAAAGCGTGTTCACTGTAAGAAATTCGCTGGCTTGGGTTGAGCAACCCACGGTGAGACCCAGCAGCATTACAATGATGTCATTCAGGGCCGAACCAGCCGTCTTGGCCAGGCGCGTGGTCTTGCCTGACTCTTTCAGCAGGTTGCCAAAGAAGAGCATACCCAGCAGTGGCAGTCCTGACGGCACGATAAAGGTGGTGAGCAGCAGTCCCATGATGGGGAAGAGGATTCTCTCGGTCTGGCTGACCTGGCGGCTGGGCTTCATTCTGATGACACGCTCTTTCTTGGTGGTGAGCATGCGCATCAGTGGTGGCTGGATCAGCGGGACAAGTGCCATATAGGAGTAGGCGCAAACCGCGATGGCACCCATCAGGTTGGGACAGAGCTTGGAAGATAGAAATATGGCCGTGGGGCCGTCGGCTCCTCCGATGATGGCAATGCCGGCAGCCTGGTTGGGCTCGAAGCCCAAGGCGAGAGCTACCATATAGGCACCAAAAATGCCGAACTGTGCGGCGGCACCAATCAGCACCAGCTTGGGGTTGGCTATCAAGGCCGAGAAGTCGGTCATTGCACCGATACCCAGAAAGACCAGTGGCGGGTACCATCCCTGTTTTACACCCTGGTAAAAGATGTTCAGTACAGAGTTGTCCTCGTACAGCCCTATCTCAAGTCCGGCATCTGCTCGGAAAGGAATGTTTCCTATGATGATTCCCAGGCCTATGGGGATAAGCAGCAAGGGTTCGAAGTCCTTTTTGATGGCCAGGTAGATTAAGACCATGCCCACGACAATCATGATGAGATTGCCACCCGTTGCGTTGGCAAAGCCTGTATAGGTCAGAAACTCGTTGAAGTTTTCTGTGATAAAGTTTGTGATTCCCATAGCTTTCCGTTTATGCTATTGTTACCAATGTTGCGCCCTCCATGACAGAATCGCCCTGGCTGACTGCGACTGACGTCACCGTTCCAGTATATTCTGACTCGATGTTGTTCTGCATCTTCATGGCTTCAAGCACAACAACCGTGTCGCCTGCATTCACCTTGTCACCAGCCTTTACATTCACAGAGGTGATCGTGCCGGGCAATGGCGCCTTGACAACATTGCCGCTTTTGGCCGCAGATGGGGCTGTTGCTGGCTGTGCGGCAGGTGTGGCTGGTGCTGTGGCTGCTGCAGGCCTTGGGGCCTCTACCTTCGGGCGGACAATCGTTGAAGCATTGATGGGCTGTTTCAGCTCCACATCGAAAGAGATGCCGTTCACATTAACTTTGGCCAGGTTGCCTTCCACTTCTTCTATCTCAACGTCGTAGTCTACGCCTTGGACTTTATATTGATACTTGTTCATAACTAATTGTTTGTCTGTTTCTGTTAAAATGATTGATTGTATAAGCTGTCTTGTGACTATTCGTGAAACTGGGTCATTTGGATATACTCTCCGTTCCAGTCCGTCTCCTTGGGCTTGATGGTGATGACACCGCTCTCAACGTCATGCACATTGTCTTGATACTGCTTGAGCGCCATGGCAATCACCGCAATATAAATCTCCTTGTCTATGCCTTTGCTTTTCAGTCCGTCCTGAAGGATGATATTGGTCTTGTGCCCGAGTTCCTTGGTCTTCTCAACGGTCTTAACGCCAGCCTTGACGGGCTGGATGTTGGCCACGGCAGAGCGGTGGCGCATGAAAATGCCGAACAGCGTGAAAAAGACAAAGAGTAAAGCCAGGCAGAAGAAAACGATTCCCATCGACAAGACGGTGATTCCTAAGCCATAAGGGTCTTCGCGTTTGAGCTTCTCCACTTTGGTTTCGCTGACCATGGTGCTGTTTGATATGCCAGGGGTCACTGTATCTTCTGTCTTCACCTGCCACAGGCCGGAACCGTCGTGAATACGGGCATACGAGAGGTTGCTGCCCATCACCGGAACTGTCACTGAGTCAATCAGGTCTTTGGCGTTGCCGTTGTAAAGCGCAATCCAGACGGGCTTGTCTGCATCAATCTTTGTTGAGAGGTGAAGCGAACCTTTGGCGGACAAACTGTTGCAGAAGAACACCAGGTGCTGCCTCGCTGTGAGGTTTGTGCGCGGGTCGCCACTGGGAATGACGCTCATGCGGCTGATACGCTCGGGCACGCTCATGCCGGCATCAAGTACGGAGCGGTCGGTGGTGATGTACATGCCGCGGATGTTGTACGTTGAGTGTGAGATGTTGGCTATCTCCACCCAGGCTTCATGTTCTCCGTATTCATCCTGAAGGCTTGTCGTGTTGCTGGTCATCACCTCGTTGAGCTTGATGCTTCGTTCCATCTGTCCGAAAGCGAAAGACGCTCCCAGGAGGAACAGTGAAACCAGCAATGCTTTTCTTGATGGATAAATCATAGTGTGAGTTTTTGAAAAGGGAATTTTGTTATTTCTCTTGTGTCAGGCACCGCAACACAGCAGGATGATGAGCTGTGCGGTGAGAATGCGCAGAAACATACTGAGCGGATAAACCGTGGAGTAGGCCACAGCAGGCGCTTCCTTTGAGCAGCTCTGGTTGGCGTATGCCAGTGCGGGGGGATCGGTGTAGGTTCCGGCAAGCATACCCATGATGGTGAAATAGTTGAACTTGTATTTCAGACGGGCAATGGTGCCAACGATCAGAATGGGAATTACAGTGATCAGAAAACCTGTGCCCACATATTTCAGTCCGTCACCTTGCACAACAGTGTCCCAGAAACCGGCTCCGGCCTTGATGCCCACACTTGCAAGGAACAGCACAAGCCCAATCTCGCGAAGCATCAGATTGGCGCTGGTCGTCGTATAGGTTACCAGGTGAAACTTGTAGCCGTAGCGTCCTATCAGGATGGCAATAATCAGCGGGCCTCCGGCAATGCCTAATTTCATGGGGACGGGCATGCCCGGCATGGTAATGGGCAGGCTGCCGAAGATGATACCTACGATAATGCCAAGGAATATGGTCGCGATGTTTGGCGCGTTCAAACGCTTGATGGAGTTGCCTAAAACGTCAGCCACACGGTTAACCAAGTCCTCGGGACCGACCACCATAATGCGGTCGCCAACCTGGAGTGCGAGGTTGCTGCTGGCGAAAAGGTCCATACCTTGGCGGGTGATGCGCGTTACGTTAACGCCGTAGACAGATGAAAAATGCATCTGCCCCAGTGTCTTTCCGTTGATGGATGGCCGGGTGACGAGGATGCGCTTGGACACCATCGGCTGGTCTTGCTTCTCCCAGTCAACTTTAATCTCGGGGCCGATAAAGGCGATGATAGCTTCGGCATCGGCCTCCGCGCAAACGATGAATATCTGGTCGCCCATCTCGAACACCGTGTCGCGGTTGGGGATGGAGACGTGGCCGTTGTGCAGAAGGCGCGAGCAGACGAAGTCGCGGTTTAGGAAGTCGTGAATCTGCAGCAGGGTGCGCCCGGCTAGATAGGAGTTGGTTACCTTGAGGTGCATTTGGTGGGGCTTGACATGGAGGTCCTCCCCGGACTCCCGCTCTAACTGCTGCTCCTCATTCTCCAACTTGATCCGGCAGATATAGCGGAGCAGGATGGTGCTTCCGATGATGCCGATAACGCCAAGCGGATAGGCGCAGGCATAGCCTGAGGCGATTTGGGGAATGTTGCTGCTGAACACATTTGACAGGGCTTCGTTGGCGGCGCCAAGGCCCGGCGTGTTGGTCACGGCTCCATAGAGCGTGCCGACCATCATGGGCAAGTTGTAAGGGTTGTCGGTGTCGAAAAAGAGATAGTAGCAGGCGAACATCACCACGACATTCAGCAGCACAGTGGCCGTAGACAGAATGTTGAGCGTGACCCCGCCCTTGCGGAAACTCTCGAAAAAGCCGGGGCCCACCTGGAGGCCAATCATGAACACGAAGAGTATCAGGCCGAAGTCCTGGATGAATGTCATGATGTTGACCGGAGCTGTCAGGCCGATGTGGCCGGCCAAAATGCCAACAAAAAGGACAAAGGTGACACCTAAAGCCACCTTGCCGAACTTGATTTTTCCTAAAAGTACGCCAAAGGCGATGACTATGGCGTAAAGCATTGCAATGTGAGCCACCGAATCAGTGGACGTGAACAGATTAGTAAGCCATTCCATTTTTCAAAACAAACTGTAAAAGTGGTGCAAATTTAGGCAAAATAATGCTCAAATGCTAATTTGTGTGCAGCAATTTTCAGCTCTTAGGATAACTTTTGAATATTTCACATTTTTATGAAACGGCCCCTTCCCTTGTCTGAATAAAAGTGTTACCTTTGCAAGACGATGAGTTTTGGGGCTGGCTGTGTGTGCGGTCATGCCCGAAGACGGGAGAAGACAAACTGATATAAGAATTATGAATAACATCAAACTTTTTGTACTGAGTATGGCACTGGTTCTTGGAACCTCTGCGGCGAGCGCGGGAAACAAGTTAGACCTCAAGGCTGTCACCGACGGGACTTTTTCTGGTGAGCGTATGTCCGCTGTCCAGCCTCTGGATGATGGCGAGACTTATGCGCAGCTGAGCGCTGACCGCAAGCAGGTGGTGGCCCGTTCTTTCAAGACCGGAAAGCAGACCGGGGTGCTGTTTGATGCCCGTACGGCACGTGGTGCCAGGCTGTCGTCGGTCGACGGATACGTTATGAGCCCTGATGGCACCCGGATGCTGATTCAAACCAACACGCACCAAATCTATCGCCGGTCGTTCACTGCTGTCTACTATATTTACAGCTTGCGCAACAAGACTTTGGAACCGCTCTCCTCGGGAGGCCCGCAGCAGGTCCCTCTCTTCTCGCCTGATGGCCAGCAGATTGCTTTTGTGCGCGACAATAACATCTTTCTTGTCAAACTGCTCTACGACAATGCTGAAAGCCAGGTGACCAAGGACGGCAAGCGCAATGAGATTATCAATGGCATTCCCGACTGGGTGAACGAGGAGGAGTTCGCCACCAACCGCAGCATGGTCTTTACGGCTGACGGACGCCAGTTGTGCTGGGTGCGCTATGACGAAAGGGCTGTCAGGGAATATGCGTTCCAGTGGTTCAAGGGAATGGCTCCAGAGAAAGCGGAATATGCTGAATATCCCGGCTTCTACCGTTACAAATACCCTGTGGCGGGCAGTGACAACGCCAAGGTGTCGGTGCTGAGCTATGACATCAAATCGCATCAGACGCGCACACTCAATGTCCCGTTGGCTGCCGATGGCTATATCCCGCGCATCGTCATGACCTCCGACCCTGCAAAGGTGGCCGTGTTTACGATGAACCGCCATCAGGACGAACTGAATATCTATATGGTCAACCCGCTGTCAACGGTGAGCCAGTTGGCTATCCGTGACAAGGTGGACAAATATATTAAGGAGGAGGTGCTGGACGGCATCCGCATAACGGACAGGCACATCTTGTTCCCCAGTGAGCGTGACGGCAACAACCGCTTGTATCTTTACACCATGAACGGCCGGCTGCTGCGCACCGTCGTGGGCGGCAACTATGAGGTGACTGATGTCTACGGTTATGACGAGGCGACGGGAAACACGTATTTTGCTGCCAATGAGAGTCCGGCTGACTACCGCCAGGCGGTCAACAGAAAGGTTTATGTGGCCAGTGCGTCTGGTAAAATCACCTGTCTCATGGGGAAGGATGGGGTGAACGCGGCCATATTCAGCCGGAACTTCCGCTATTTTATCCATATCTGGAGTGACATGAACCATCCAATGGTGTACACGCTTGCCACCAACCAAGGGAAGACCATGGCCACGCTCATTGACAACAAGGCTCTGGCCGACAGGCTAAAGGCTTACGAGCAGGTTAGCCGCGAATTGTTTTCTTTCACTACGTCTGAGGGTGTCAAGCTGAATGGCTGGATTGTGAAGCCCGCCAACTTTGAGGCCAGCAGGCGTTACCCGGTTGTCCTTTACCAGTATGGCGGCCCAGGCAGCCAGCAGGTGCTCAACCAATGGCATTTTGGCATGTGCGGACAGGGTGGTATCATGGAGCGGTACTTTGCGCAGGAGGGCTATCTTGTGGTGTGCGTGGACAACCGTGGCACTGGCGGGCGCGGTGCGGCATTTGAGAAATGCACTTATCTCCGCCTTGGTGAACTCGAGGCCAGAGACCAGGTGGAGACGGCTCTGTGGCTTGGCAAGCAGCCGTATGTGGACAAAGACCGTATTGGTATCTGGGGGTGGAGCTACGGCGGCTGGAACACGCTGATGAGCATGAGCGAGGGCAGACCTGTGTTCTGTTCGGGCGTGGCCATCGCGCCTCCAACCTGCTGGCGCTATTATGACACGGTCTACACCGAGCGTTACATGCGTACACCAAAAGAGAATCCTTCAGGCTATGACAAGGTGAACCCCATAGCGCGTGCGTCGCAGCTTCATGGTGACCTGCTTATTTGCCACGGACTGGCTGATGACAATGTGCATTTCCGCAACACGGCAGAATACACCGAGGCTCTCGTCCAGGCTGACAAGGATTTCAAGGAGAATATCTACACCAACCGCAACCACGGCATCAGTGGCGGCAACACGCGCAACCATCTGTTCCGCCAGGTCGTTCAGCATTTCAACCGAACCATGAAACGCTGAACGTCATGGCGCTGCACTGCGGCCTGGACCGGGCAACGGGCGCTGGTCTGGGTGCGGGCAACGGGCGCAAATCTTGGACCAGACAAGGTGAAGCTTGAATGAATATCAACAAAATCAACTGAAACAATATGAGAAGAATGACCGCTGTTCTTGTCGCTGCAATGGTGCTGCTGCCCATTGCTGTGAATGCAAGGACGAAGAAAAGGCCTGTGAAAAAACAGCTTTCAGCCATTGAGCTGGTTGAAAAAGTGAATGACCGTTGGCAAGCCACGCACAAGCCTGAGATGAATGCCTTTTGGGATAACGCAGCCTACTTTACCGGCAACATGGAGGCTTACAAGCTGACGGGGAATGCAAGGTGGCTGGAGTATGCCGACAAATGGGCACGCCATAACCGGTGGAGTGGGGCGCGTGAGCAGGACAAGAGCAAGTGGAAGTATAAAAACTACGGTGAGGGACAGGACTATGTGCTGTTTGGTGACTGGCAGATCTGCTTCCAGACCTATCTGGATATGTATGCCATGAACCCCGATGACTATAAGATTGCCCGGACCAGGGAGGTGATGGACTACGAGTGCGCGCTTGGCAATACCGATTTCTGGTGGTGGGCGGACGGACTGTACATGGTGATGCCTGTAATGACCAAACTTTATAAGGTGACGGGCGACACCAAGTACCTTGACAAACTGACTGCCAATTTTGTCTATGCTGACAACCTGATGTTCGACAAGGAGGCGCAGCTCTACTACCGCGATGGCAAATATGTCTATCCCAAGCATAAGACGGATGACGGAAAGAAAGACTTTTGGGCGCGTGGCGATGGCTGGGTGCTCGCAGGGCTGGCCAAGGTGCTTGCCGATATGCCTGTCTCCTATGCGGGCCGGTCGCTGTTTGTCGACCGTTTCCGTCAGTTGGCCGAGGGCGTGAGCAGGTGTCAGCAGCCTCAGGGATACTGGACACGCTCCATGCTTGACCCGAAGCAGGCCGAAGGGCCGGAGACCAGTGGCACCGCTTTTCTCACTTACGGACTGCTGTGGGGTATCAACAACGGCGTGCTTGACCGCAGCACTTTTCTGCCGGTGGTCAACAAGGCTTGGAGCTATCTGACCACGGTGGCGCTTCAGGAAGACGGATCGGTGGGCTATGTGCAGCCCATCGGCGAGAAGGCCATCAAGGGCCAGACGCTCAGCGCCGGAAATACAGCCAACTTCGGAACGGGAGCTTTCCTGCTTGCTGCCTGTGAAAAGCAGCGTTT
>ERZ808286.343-NODE-343-length-32990-cov-4.033308_pt1 | contig 32990 bp, 39 predicted proteins | sample MGYA00521276_ERZ808286 | MGnify/ENA primary metagenome ERZ808286 (study PRJEB31516, sample SAMN03275607) | gut metagenome | biome: mammalia-associated habitat; material: feces | host: Papio cynocephalus | place: Kenya | collected 2012-08-01 ... | reverse complement strand
GTAAATAAACCGAATAAAAAACGAAGGGGGGGGGTTTTAAAAAACCCCCCCCGCCGTAAAAGTTTTAATCACTAAGACTATGCCATAGCTTTTGCAACTGCAACGGCACATGCAACTGTTGCACCTACCATTGGGTTGTTACCCATACCGATTACACCCATCATTTCTACGTGAGCAGGAACTGATGAAGAACCAGCGAATTGAGCATCACCGTGCATTCTACCCATAGTATCTGTCATACCATAAGAAGCTGGACCAGCAGCAACGTTATCTGGGTGAAGTGTTCTACCTGTACCACCACCTGATGCTACTGAGAAGTATTTTCTACCGTTTTCCCAGCACCATTTTTTGTATGTACCAGCTACAGGGTGTTGGAAACGTGTTGGGTTAGTTGAGTTACCTGTAATAGAAACATCAACACCTTCTTTAATCATGATTGCAACACCTTCGTTTACATCATCTGCACCATAGCATCTTACTTGTGCTCTTTCACCGTTTGAGAATGCTTTTTCGCTAACAATTTTTAATTCGCCTGTTTTGTAATCATATTCAGTTTCAACTGATGTGAAACCGTTGATTCTTGAGATGATATAAGCTGCGTCTTTACCTAAACCGTTTAAGATAACTCTTAAAGGTTCTTTTCTAACTTTGTTTGCGTTTCTTGCAATACCGATAGCACCTTCAGCAGCTGCAAATGATTCGTGACCAGCTAAGAAGCAGAAGCATTTTGTTTCTTCTCTTAATAACATAGCACCTAAGTTACCGTGGCCGATACCTACTTGTCTTCTGTCACCTACTGAGCCTGGAACTGCAAATGCTTGTAAGCCTAGACCGATTGTTTCAGCTACATCTGCTGCATTTTTGATACCTTTTTTGATTGCAATTGCACAACCTAATGTGTATGCCCATGATGCGTTATCAAATGCGATTGGTTGAATACCTTTAACGATAGCATCAACATCAATACCTTTTGATAAACATAAGTCACGAGCTTCTTCTAATGATTTGAAACCATATTCTGGTAAAACTTTATCTAAAGTTGCTTGACGTCTGTCTTGTCCTTCAAATTTTACTGTCATTTTCTATTTTCCTTTTTTAATTAATTTTGTATTAACCGTTTTTATTAGTCTTTAAGCATTTAAGTCAATAAGTGGTTAAGTCAACTATAATCAAAATATCTTTTTACTATAAATGAACTTATCGTCTTATAGTCTTATTGCCTTAAAGTTATTCCTTACGTGGATCTACGTATTTAACAGCATCTGCAAATCTGCCGTATGTACCGATATTTTTATCGTATGCTTCTTGAGGGTTCATACCTTTCTTGATAGCATCCATGAATTTACCTAAGTTAATGAATTGGTAACCGATAACTTCGTTATTTTCATCTAAACCTAATTGTAAGATGTAGCCTTCTGTTAATTGTAAGTATCTAACACCTTTTTGTTTAGTTGAGTGGATTGTACCACACATAGAGCATAAGCCTTTACCTAAGTCTTCTAAACCAGCACCTACAGGTAAACCGTTTTCAGAGAATGCAGATTGTGTTCTACCATAAACGATTTGCAAGAATAATTCTCTCATTGCAACGTTGATAGCATCACAAACTAAGTCTGTATTTAATGCTTCAAGAATTGTTTTACCAGGAAGGATTTCACCAGCCATAGCTGCTGAGTGAGTCATACCAGAACAACCAATAGTTTCAACTAATGCTTCTTGAATAACGCCTTCTTTAACGTTCAAAGTTAATTTACAAGTACCTTGTTGAGGTGCACAGCAACCGCAACCGTGAGTTAAACCTGAAATATCTTTGATTTCTTTACATTTTGTCCATTCACCTTCTTGTGGAATAGGTGCAGGTACGCCCTTAACACCTCTTTTTATAGGACACATTTCTTCTACTTCTTTAGTAATTTGAATATCTTTCATGTTTCCTCCAATAATATTCTTAACATTAAATATTATATAACAAAAATATTTTTACGTACTTGTATCAATCATTTTTTTATGGTAACATTTGTAACAAGAGAATTTAGGAGATTTTATAATGTATAAAGCAATGGTTATGTCTGCTGGAGTTGGTTCTAGACTTGACCCACTTACCAAAAGCGTTCCAAAACCGCTTGTGCCTATTTGTAACAAGCCTGTTATGGATATTTTATTAGAAAATTTAAAAGCTATCGGCGTTAAAGACGTTGTAGCAAACACTTTTTACCTTGCAGAACAAATCGTTGCAAGATACATTAAAAACGATATCGGCATCAATTTTAATTACATCACAGAGGAATCTCTTTCTGGTACTGCTGGTGGTGTAAAAAAATGTCAATTCTTCTTTAACGAAGGCGAAGATTTCTTTGTACTTTCAGCTGACGGCGTTACAAATGCTGATTTAATGAAGGGCATGGAGATTCATAAAAATTCTGGCGCAATCGCTACAATCGGGGTTAAACCTGTAAAAGAAGAAGATATTCCAAACTTTGGTGTTGTTGTTACTGATTCAGAAGGGTTTATTACTGAATTCCAAGAAAAACCTGCAATCAAAGACGCTAAAAGTAACTTAATCAACACAGGTATTTACATTTTTAATTACAAAATTTTTGACTACATTCCTGTTGGTGAATTCTGTGATTTTGCAAAAAATGTATTCCCAAAATTATTACAAGACAGACAGATTAACGTATTCCCTGTTGAAGAATATTGGTCAGACATCGGTTCTTTAGACCAATACAAACAAACTCATTGGGATTTATTCAATAATTTATTCAGCTTCAAACACGATAAAATTACAAAAACGGAAACAGGAAACTACATTTGCGGTAACAGCCACATCTCACAAGGTGTAAAATTCATCGGTCACTCTGTAATTGGAGAAGGTTGCTACATCGGCAAAAACGTAACACTTGAAAACTGCATTTTGTGGGACGGTGTTGAAGTTGCCGACAATGTTTGCATGAAGGATTGCGTAATTGCCTCAAACTCTCGTGTTGACAGAAATTTAACAAATCACATCATCGGTCAAAACGAACGAGTTGCAAAATTCAACAGCAAGCACAAAAAACGCCTAAAATGGATTAAATTCTGGAGAAAAGTTTTAGGTAGAAAATAATTACAAAACAGGCGGTATTAAATGGTACTTGAAAACAAATTCAACATAACAAATTCAGCAGAATTGGCAAAAGTTGAAGAAAAAATAAGCAAAACTAAGGCTTTAGAATTATTTAAAAAAGGCTTATTGAACGATTTAGAGGCAGGTACATTTGACTCTTTAGCTAAAATACATAAGTACTTATTTGATGAAATTTATGATTTTGCAGGAGAAATACGAAAAGTCAACATTGCAAAAGGAAATTTTAGATTTGCACCTGTAATATATTTAGAAACCGCTTTAAAAAATATTGATAAAATGCCTCAATCTACATTCGACGAAATTATTGAAAAATACGTTGAAATGAATGTTGCTCACCCTTTTAGAGAAGGAAATGGCAGAAGTACAAGAATTTGGCTAGATTTAATTTTGAAAAAACAGTTGGGCAAAGTCGTAGATTGGTCTAATGTTGATAAAGAAGATTATCTATTAGCTATGGAACGTAGTCCAATTAAAAATGTTGAAATTAAAGTTTTGTTGAAACAAGCTCTAACAGATAAAATCAACGACAGAGAAGTTTACATGAAGGGCATTGATGCAAGTTACCACTATGAAGGCTACAACATCTTTAAAACTGAAGATTTAGACTAATTTTTAATAAAGAACGGGCGAAGCCTTCGGCTTCGCCCGTTAATTTAATGTCTGTTTACTTTCCTTATTACACCCACATTATTATTTAATCTTCAATGTATGTGTTTCTTTTTTGCCTTCTTGTTTTTTCAATGTAACTTGTAAAATACCGTCATTGTATTCGCAAGATGATTTTTCTACATCAATTGGTTTTGCCAATTCGATTGTTTTGTGGAATTTACCATAAGAGAATTGTGAATAATGTAAGTTTTCGTTATCTTTTACATCTTCAAATTTGCTTTCTGCAGAAATTGTCAAAGTATTTTTGTCTAATTCGATATTAATATCTTCTTTTTTAATGCCAGGTAATTGAACACTTACTTTGTATTCAGTTTCGTTTTCTCTTACTTCTGATAATGGTTGGTACATTCTATTTTCTAAATCTGAAGCATCACCAATCATAACAGCGTTTAATAGGTTTTCAAGATTGTTACGTACGCCTGAAAACATCATTTCTGGATCTCTTTCAATAACATTAAATCTCATTTTAAATACCTCCGATTTTCTATCTTTCATTCCTTACACTTACGTTATAACTCTTTTTTTCAAAAAATCGTCAGAATTAACAAAGTCTTAACTTTTAGGGCAGAATGTTATGAAAAAGTTAAGGAGATATATTTATAATTGGAGTTACAATATAATTTTCAATGTCACCCTGAATTTATTTCAGGGTCTCAAGAGCGTGAGATTCTGAAACAAGTTCAGAATGACAGTAAGCTCTATTTTCAATAAAGTTATTTTTCAAATACAAAAACTTCCCAATTGCCGTCAAGAACGTGTTTTTGAACCTTATATTTTGTTTTTAATACAGTAATCAGATCGTTGTTTAGTTTTGAAAGTCGCATAAATTGAATTGGCACAGTTCCGCCGTTTTCTAAAATAGTTTTGATATTTTCGTTTAAAAACATACAAATACCTTTGTCTACAACCAAAACAATGTTTTCAGAATTTTTTGCATAATGGGTTAAAACATAATCGGAAAATTCTTTCGTAATCTTGTCAGAAGTCAAATATCTTCTGTAATTTTCAACCATATTGTGCTTTTTAGAAATTTCTTCTATTTCTTTGTCTGTAAGATAAGTTTTTTGCGCATCAACAGCATTAAGCATATAAAAACTTTCCGCATGACCGTTGATTTTATAGTATTTTTCAACCAATTTTTCACTAAATGGCATTATAAAATCATAATTTGAATTAATTTCGTTTTTAATTAAAGTATCTGCCAAAACCTTGTAACCAAAAGGTCTTTGGATTTTTGTCGCACTATATGGCGAAAATAAAATTGACAAATTCGCTAAAATAAATAACGTCAAGAAAAATTTAACGGATTTTTTATCAAGATTTTGCGCAAGGTATGCGCCCGAAATCATTAATACAATTGGCAAAACGATTAATGTATAACGAATATTTGCACTATAAAATTCTGTTTGAGAAAGAATTATGTGAAAAGCGACGAAAAATATAGGAATTATCGCCAAAATTCGTAAAAATTTGTTATTTTTCAACGCCAAAACAAAAATTGTAATCATAAAAAATATTGGAAATATTATGCTAAACCAAAATTTTGGACTAATCAAAAACATCATAAACAGCATTTTGTAATTTGGCATATTGTTCTGCAAACACGTCAATACGGGACTGAACCAATTTTGAAGCATTATCAAAATAAACGAATTGTCAAAGTGAACTATGTCAAAATTGCCCGAAAAATAGTTCTTTTCGATAAATAAAAATACAGCCAATGGCAAATATACTAATAAATTTGCCAAAACGAACCAAATGTTTAACTTTTTCGCTCTTATCGCAAAGAAAAACACTAAAATTGTGAATAAAATCGTTATAACAACCAAAGTTGTTTGAGTATAAAGCATTAAAGCGCTTGAAATAACAAAGAAAATTAGCGATTTTCTGTCAAAATTTTCGATTAATTTTAAAAAAGCAAGAGTTGTCAAAGTTATTAAAAAGAACGTCATAGAGTAGAATTTCGCCTCTTGCGCGTAATAAATAAACGAAGAATTTATCGCATAAAGAAGTGCAAAAATTAACCCTGTTCTGTATTTTAGGTTTTCTATTTTTAAATTTTTGGTGATTTGCATGCCTGCAAAATATGTTGTAATTATCGCCAACATATCGAAAAACACAGACATTAAGCGAATTACAAAATCCGAATTAGAAAAAACAGTAATCCATAATTTGTAAAAAATGAAATATAGCGGAAAGATTAAAAATCTGTGAAGGTTGAAGTTGAAATCTGGCAACGTATTTGCAATCGCATACGCAGTAGCTTCATCGTGCCACAAACCGCCCGTTGGTTTTTCAAGATTAGAAAGCCTAATCACAAGCCCAAAAATCAAAATTAGAGCCAAAATGATATAATGTTTAATCTTCTGTGTCTTTTCCATTGCTTAATTATAAAACAAAATCTCTCATTGTGGAGTTCTCGCATTCAAATTCTCATAACAAAAGACCGGATAACTGATGTTATCCGGTCTTTTATGGTGGGCGTTAAAGGACTTAACTCGAACTTTAAAACCACAAGAAAAATTATATTACAGTTTATTGAAAAAATCAATGAGCCTGAAACTGTTGTATTTATTGAAAACTTTAAAAACTTGCTCGCAGCATAATTTTCAGGACAGGTTGCATGCCTGTCCAATGCTGTCCCAATGTTAAAAATTACAAAAGCCTGTATTAATAGCGTTTTCTTTCAGTGAATAAATTTTTCGTCCAACGATGTCCCAAATGTAAGCAAAATATCAATGTTACTTTTTGTGTTAATCAAGCCTAAATGTTTGATAAAATGCTTGCAATTAAAGGCGTTCAGAGTGATTAATGTGTGTATAGAACATTGAAATTTGAATAAAGGCTAAAGATTAAACCCCACTTGGCAAAGAAAGGAGGTCGCCAATGGACATCGTAATCACTGAAAAAGCACTAATGCTAATATTAGCAATAGTGCTCGCATGCAAAATCCTCAAGTAATTGAGGTGACAGGGGTGGGTTCAGCACCCTTGCCTTTATTCATATTTTAAACGATTTTTGCCAAATTTCAAGATGTATATTACAAAAACTTAAGAAAGGTATCTATATGAAAACAGGAAACACAGAAAAAATTATTAGAACAGCATATTTATTAGAGCTTGGAGTTGATTTTAACGAGAATGATTTAGAAGCAATCGCCGGCAGTGGCGACCACATATTAAAAAGTATTTCAAAAGAATTCCGAGATAATTTCAATAAACTGAACATCGGCAAATTGGTTTTTTCTGGCCATTATGACCCTGAAACAAAAACAGTAAGAGTTCACACTGAAAAAGAAATGTTTATATAGGAGGCACAATGCAAGATACGATTAAAAAACGAGGTGGATACAGAGAAGGCTGCGGCCGTAAAAAAGGAGTTAAGTTTTCCGACCGGACTGCAATTTTTACAAAAAGAATAACTCCTGAAGAGAAAATTTACTTAGAAAAATGTCTTCAAGAATACAGAAATAAAAAGGAGGTTTTATGAAGATATATGATTATGAAATAAAAAATTTTTCAATCCATGTTGAGGATGTTACAGAGTCACAAAGGTTAATGAAGGAATTTGCAAAGGATGTCTGCGCTGAGTGTTATTCCGTTGACAGAGATTTTATAGAAAATGTTGTTGCAATGCTTCAGTTCGGCTTTGGGATAGAAATTGGATTCAATAATTCTGATTTAAAATTAGATGTAGAGCTTCTCGACTAAAATTTAATAAAAAAAATAAGGGGGAGTATTTCTACTCCCCCTCTTTCGTTTCCATGAACAAAGAAAAACGATGTGTGTTACACTTAACAAATTTTAAATGGTGGCTGTTTTCGATTTTTGCCCTTAACAAAGGAAATATGAACCCATTTATCATATTCATTGATTAGTTGGTCATATTCTATGCCACTCTTTTTAATAAATTCTATTAGCGATGCCACGCTCATGCCGGCGACGTGAAAGTCTGCGGCTTGCCCTTTACAATGTTGCGATTTAGGGTTACCGTGTGCATCAACTGCCCCACCTACAAGTTTATTAACTTGAGCATTCCTGAAGCCACTTGTTATAATAATCGGCTTTTTAAGTTTATCCCTTAGTGGTTGCAAGCAGCAAACTATAAGATTTAACAAACAATCAAGCGAGTTAATATCAGGCATATTATTAATATTGTGCTGTATAGCCGTGTCCGATTTTATCAATTCTGAAATAGTAAAATTTAGTGTTGTCATTTTAACCTCCTAATCTACTTTTATTATTGATAAGCAAGTCGTATATCTTGTCGATTTTTGTGCGCATTTCTTGCAGTTCTTCTTTTTGGATTCGGTTTTCGTCTTTTGTGACATAAATCTTTGCAACATCCTCCATTATTTGGCGGTGTTTTATTTCCAACTTATCGGGAGTAACAAATATGTTATATTGAAATATAAGCACTATCACGAGACCTGCTATCGGGCCATATTTTAATAAAATATCTTTATCCATCAATTTACCTTTTTAACCTTTCTCAAGCAGTTCTTTGCAGATAGCCTGTCCTTTTTTGTCATTGTGTTCATATATTTACGAAGCAGCACGGCCATATCAAGAATTAAATCCTCTTGCCTGCTGTTATTTTTCGCAAGTTGTTTTTTTGTTTTAAGAACATCTTTTTCTGCTGCAAACTCATTGTTGCTCTTTTTGCACTCGGCGGTCTTTGCCCACGCAGTAAAAAATGCTTGTATTGCTGCAATAATTCCCATATCTCCTCCCAAGAGTTTAAGGGGGATATTATCCCCCGAATACTAACCTTTTAAGTCTTTGATGTCGTTTACAAGTTCTTTTATATCAACGATGATTTCTCTGAATTTAGATAATTTTTCAGGGTCAGTCAAAAGTTCCTTAATAAAAGAAAATAAATCAATAAACGTAATTGCCATTTTTGCCTCCTTTTTCTACTTTCTACGAAGCCGGAATTACCGGGAACCACCCGACCGTTGCTATCCGGCAAAGCAAGTATGCAGCCACACAGAAAATGAGTGCTTGCAATTGGTGATTTTGCATAGCGACAACTTGGCACTCTTAAAGGTTGCGCACCCTAATTCGGAATACTCCTCGCTTTTTAAGTGTTACTCATCTGCATACGGGTCAAATTATTCATTTGTTTTTAATTAGATATTGTTGAAAATGTGCCGGAGTTATACACCAAACCGGCAGTTCAAAAAATGCACAGATATTCGGATTACAACAAGCCAAATATTCCGAGCAAATATAACCTTTTCTATCTTTCTGCTTGCCGTTATTCTTTTTAATTGCAGCAAGCATTAAAGATGCAATGCTTCCAATTCCATACTTAAACCCGACTAAATCTTCTAAGATATATCTGTCAAAGTTAAACGGATATGCTTCAAATTGATGAAGGTTGCGAATTTCTGATTTTAACCATTTCTTAAGAGAATATCTGCGAACACCAGAAGGAAATCCGAGTTCTTTGTTTTCTTTCAAATGGCTTTCATAGATCCACCACTCTTTTAATTCATGCCTGTAAACAATAGCAAAAACATGCGTTGGTATATCAGGTGAATCAGGAGCATATTGTTTTGAATATTTAATTATTTTTTGCGCAATCTTGCTTGTTCCATACTGTAAGCCAATGTATGTTTTTTCTTTGTCTAATTCATCAAACTGTATCATATTAACCCCTTTTTGCTTGCTAAAAAGGGTTAGAATCAACTAACCCTTTATTGCCCTGCCCGAACTGTAGCAACGAGAAAGTTGCACGTGCGTTCGTTGTACATACCCGACCACCCAACCATAAGTTTTAATTCTCTTCTTTCTCTTTCTTATAAATTTTGAAAAAGTCCTCTTTTTTGAACCACAAAGAAAGATGAAGAGTTATAAATTCTTGAAGTGACATTTCAACCGCATTAGCTTCCGCACCTGTTGAGTCATAAACGAGAAATTTCCTGTTCAGGAATGGGGTTAAATCCATTCCCACCAAGTTACCCAATAAAATCGGGGCCAATAACTGAAGCATTATGTCAGAATAATCATTAATGTATCTCGGTCTGTAAGTTTTACCGTTTGTATAGGTAATGGGAGTGTCAAGTTTATCTTCAAAGTTTTCATAAATTTGTGAATTATCAACCCCATTGATAACATTTGCCACGAGTTCATTTTTTAACGTTTCATAGTCGTCTGCAGTAATAAATGCTTCTGAATAATTCCAATATTTGATTTCATTGTCGTTCTCGTCAGTTTTTGTCATTTCTTTTAAATCTCTGCGAATGTAAACATAACCCAGACATGAACTGCAATCTATCAATGGCGGCTTTACGTTTGAACTTGCAGGTTTATAGTCTAATTTTACTGTCATTGTTCGTTTTCCTCCGTTTGTTTTTCTTTTTCTTTTCTCTTTTTGTTGTGTTTGCTCACGATTTTTCGGCAAACATTCGGGTTTACGAATGGTTTAATATGTTTTTCGTAAGCCTTGTGTGTGTCGGTCGGTAAGAACCAACCCATATAACTCAATAATTGGCATGCATCTCGCCAAGAAATTTTTAATTTTTTGCTGATTCTCTTTGCAAGTCTTATCGCTCTCAAGAATATTGATTTTCTAATTGTTGTTTTATCTCGATAAAACTTAAACCCCATAAAATCAATCGGGCGACCACGACGAACGCCGTCTTTGTCGATATAATCAAATAAAAAGACTTGCCAATTATCTTTTATTTCCAAATCCAAAGTTGTTAAATACTCTCGGATTTTAATAAACATTTTGTGAAGTTCTCGCTTTGACGAACCGAATATAACCATATCGTCCATATATCGGACATAACAAACGGCTCTCAATTCCTCTTTTATGTAGTGGTCGAGGGGTTGTAAGAACCAATTAGCGAACCATTGGCTCGTGTAATACCCAATCGGGAGTCCTTTGTTGAGAATTGTTCCGTCGGGTAAGATTCCAACGTTGGAATCCAAAACAAAATCAACCAATTCCAAAAATTTTAAATCGGTTATTGTTTCTCTGAATCGTTGTTTCAAAAGGTCGATGTTAATATTTTCGTAAAAATGGTGAATATCTAACTTTAAAACATACTTGATTTTCTTGGGGTTTTTACGGATAAATTTTTCGATATATTTTTTGCCGTAATGTACCCCTCGCTCGGGAACTGACCCACAAGAATATTTATACATTCCTCGCATAAATATTGGCTTTAAGACGTAAATTACAATGTGTTGAATCCATTGTTCGGGTCGGCGAATAGATAAATAAGGTTGTATAATTTTTCTTATTTTTTGCTTGAACCCGTCATTTACAATGTGGGCTTTATGTATAAGGGGTTTAAATCCTCCCTCCCAAATCTTCTCTCTTAACTTGCGTTTTGCAAGGTCGTAATATTTAATTATTTCCTTAACTTTCGGACGGTCTGTTTTACCTTTAACACAAGTTTTCCAAGAAGTGTCCATACATTCATCACTCACGGCAATTTCGATTAAGTGATTCCACGTTTTCATATTCAATTTTTCCAAGAAGTTTTTAGTTTTGCCCTATGCAAAACTCTTACTTATAAGCCTTATGGATTTTCGGCAATCTTACTAACCCATACCTCTTGGTCGGCTTAATTTTTGCCAAGTGGCAAGGATTGTAGTCTGCATTATAAGATTTTTAAATTATTTTTATTAAGTAAGTGAGGGCAACGCCGTAATTCCAATTCGAGTTCGACACAACGTTGTTCAGATTGAGTGCAAAAGCACCAGCAAGAAAACCGTTGTTGGAACTACTCCCGAAACGAGCGAAGCCACAAACTACAACCCTAATTTTATTCTTTATTAAGTAAGTGAGGGCAACGCCGTAATTCCAATTCGAGTTCGACACAACGTTGTTCAGATTGAGTGCAAAAGCACCAACAAGAAAACCGTCGTTGGAACAACTCCCGAAACGGGCGAAGCCACAAACCACAACCCTAAATTTTTAAAAATGCTCTTAAACAAAGCACGGGGGAGTTCCCCCGTTATCCCCCCGAAAGAGGCTCTTTGTAAGAGAGGGCAACGCCGCAATTCCAATACGAGTTCGACACAACGTCGTGCAGAGCGAGAGCAAAAGCACCAGCACGAAAACCGTCGTAGGAACTACTCCCGAAACGAGCGAAGCCTATAATACCACTATTCGACCATAAGCCGTCGGCAAAGCGTGTAGTTGATGAACCTCCCGTTGCTGATGTCGGCAACAAGCCAAGTCCGTCAACAAACTCCTCTTCTTTTATGTATAATTGAGATTGCGTTCCTACGTTTATCCCCGTCGGAATCATACCCTCAACGGAAGTTTGAGGATATTCGCCAATAGTTGAACCGTCTTGAGTGGATTCGCAATTTTTGTAATAATATTGTCCTCCACTTGACAATAGACCGTTTGTAATTTTCCAGACGTTACCCCACCAATTCTCGATACCAAAGACCTTAACGGCTCCGTTATTATTGTCGCCGTAAAATCTTCCCATTTTGTCGAGCGTGCCTGAATTAACGTGGTTGTAACTGCTTGAAGAACCTCCCGAATGACGACCCGTACCGAATACATCTTGTGTATTTAATGAGCCGCCAACCAAGACAAGTAAATCGTTCATTAATAATCGGAAGTTCAACTCATCGACGTTATGACCTGCCCCGTTCGCTTTAGAGTTAGCGATTTGAGTATTGCCTGCCGTATTAACGTTCGGTGCTTTGCCCGAAATTGAACGGTTTTTGCCGTTAATTAACGCACAATCATAAACGGAACGATAATAAAAATCAGTATATGAGCCGTCTGCTCGTTTGTGGGTCATACATTCGTAAGAATTATCAAGTTTTTTGTTTGAAACTCTGAATTGATATTTGCCACCGTATTTTTTACGGCTTACCCATAATTGAGCAACTTGAAGCATAGCGTTGCCGTCGTAGGTTTCGTCGGCGTTATGCGACGGAGTAACACCGTCAATTTGCAAAGTATAATCATCGGGGTGCAAATATTCCCCAACTGTCCCGTCGAATTTCAACATTACGGGAACTAACTTATCAAACAACGGCGAATTTAACCAAGAGTTATATTCAAAAGCGTTTGTCGTAAAGTTCATATTTGCAGGAGTGAAGTTTGCGTTATCCTCCAAATATTTAACGGCTTGTTTAGGATTTGAATTTGTGTTGATTTCAAAACCGAAAATCCAAGCCGAATCAAACTGATTTCTTGACGAAATACAATAAACGCCGTTTGTTGAATATGGGAACACCATATATTGATAATCAGATTCAGCCGTCAAATACTCAACAAGTGGAGCGTTTGCGTATTTGTTTCTTGTTTGCAAATCCTCGACCAAAAAGCCGTCATCTTGGTTTTTTGGCGATTCGCCACTCTTACGGACCAACTTTGTCCCTTGCCAAGTACAACAAAGTTGATTTTCGATAACCGTATCTTGTGGGTCGCACCAATTCAACTCGTTTTTAACGGCTGATTTGTCGCTTGCTGATTCTCTTGTGTATGTAACTTCACCGATAACGATTGAGGTTGTTTCTGAATCGTAAGAAGTAACCACATTGTCGGCTTGCGTAAACACATCGCCACTTTGAACGAATGTCTTATCGCTTGCCGTCGGAGTTGCTGACGTTGTTAAAACAATGTCGCCGTCTGTACTCTTCCAAGCGTAAAAATCCACGTCGGTTTTTTCGATTTTTAGTTTATAACAATTTGACGGAGGAATGCCATATCCTGCTGATTTAGGATATAACCTATCACCATCAACATTAGTAAGCACAACTTCTTGACCGTCATCGTGCGTGCCGATAGTATCATAATAAACCGTGCCATATTGTCTTACGATTTGCATTACAACAGAGTCTGCACCTGCAACCTTTGTTATAATAGTCGCCTGTTCTTCGACTGCAATGCCGCTCGTATTGTTAGGAATATAAGTGGCATTTTCACCTTTATTCCCGTAAGCATACATGACCTCTTGGTTAGTGCTTGGGTCAATTGCGAATAAACCAATCTCTCTAAAATTGTAACCAAGTTCACCTTGTACCACAAGACCTGTCACTTTGATAGTTGTATCGTCCGACATTGACCATTCAGCAATCGCAAGGTTATCTATAACATTAATCAAATCTGTTAATGTTTTAGGGTCTTGGCTTGCTGATAAATAACCGTCACCGATTTTCAATTTGGTGAACTGTATTTTTGCTCCCAATTGAGCCTGCGCCAATATCGACAATCCGGCATTTGTCATGCCGGTTTTAATAGTCGCTTCTGACATCACATCCTCCTTATATTAAAATTCTTTTGTACAATCAAACGAAATTTTTGATGCCTCAACGACACCCACTCCAACGTAAACTTCACCCTTGCCTGCTAACAATAAAATTATTGATTCAAGCCATTGTGATTTACGTTTAACCTTTTCTAAAGTGTTTAAAAATAGTTGCAAATTGTCTGAATATGTTGAAGGTTCAGAACACTCAATTTTAAATTTATGAGGGTCGCATCCTGCCTCCCAATATTCCAACAACCTTGAACTTGTAAAATATGTTGACACGACCTCCTCAACGGCGGCCACCGTTGCTCGAGTCATAAAAATTTTATCGGAGTTTTTGCAGAGGTTTCTTTTAACTTCAACACTTGCTGATTTATCATACCAAGTGATGTCGCATTCCCACGCAAGTTCGTCTAACTCCGACTCTGACATTGTGTCAATCCTATCCCAGTCGCTTAGAGTTTTCATATTCTCTGCGGTCGGTTTAAAGATTTCATCAACCGATTTACTAAGAGCCTTCACGCATTCATCGTTTTGCATAAATCTTGGCAGTAGTTTTATAAAATCAAGGTCTTTGATTTTCATAATTATTCCCCTTCAACTTCATGCGTAACGGTTAAATTGCCTGAAAAATGTGCCAATTCACCAATACCCTTTGGTGATACAACTTCATCGCCCGTGTATGTGTATGCACTGTCTTGTGTCGTTGTAGTGTGAATTCCTATTAAACGAGGGTTGTCATAAACATCAACCCCTGCTGCAACTTTTGTATCTTTTGTGCCTGAAGTCGCAACGTATTTGATTTTATCGTCAGCATCTTTAACCGAATAAGATGTTACACTTTTAGTAACGCCTAAGTCCTTATATATAGGAGCGGTAATTGTTGCTCTTTTTGCACCTGCAGCAACAAGCAAAGCCTTCAGTTTGTCCGGGTTGATGTCTCGTGAGATTTTTGCTCTTTGCCATTCGATATACTTATCGATTGCTCCACCTGTTTTTTCGATAGCATCAACTGCATCGGCTTCAGTATCTTCAGTTACATAATAGTGAATATTTATGTCGTAATCTATCTGTTCCGGGCCATAAACAAAAACTCTATCATTCATCGGTCTAACCGATTTATCAGAGCATTTGTTTAAAATCTTTTCTAAAATTTCAGCCGTTGGAACATTCCCACCGTTTGTGGTTGCAGTAATATCCACCCTGCCTGCTTCTTGTTCGGATGTGATTTTTACATCTTCTATTGTGGCATCTGCAGACAATGCAAAATACTCATAAGCCTCTGAAGGCCCGGCAGTTGAAAAACCTGCAGGAGCCTTTCTGATTCTTTCACGATAATTATTATCGCCGGTTCCATCATCGCCTTCAGGATGTTCATCTGATAGTGGATAAGGTTCGCCATCGTCACCCCCCTTTGTTACGGTTATGTTTTCAACTGACGATATATAAGGCACAATATCCACCTGAGTATTTATTGCGCCTTTTGGATAATCATTATAAATTGAGCCACCTTCAGTCGATATTGCAGCAACGTCAATAAAAGTTGCTCCGATTGGAATTGTCGCCACCTCTGTTGTTTCCCAATATAAAACACCGTCAGGTGTAACTCGTGAGCCTTGTGGAATGGTAACGGCCGCATTTAGTGCTTCTTGCAACTTGTAACGTATCAGGGTCGTTGCGTGGTTTGCTTGCAACCTTGTGCAGTTTACCCTTTCACCTAAATAATCAAGAGTTTCTGCCTTTGCATAACGCAACAGCCTTTGTTTTGCTCTTTCATTTAAGTATGCAAAGACTGTGCAGAGTAGAGATATAAGTGCATTTGAGAAAATTTTTCTCTCATCACCCGGATATAATGTCTCATTTATTCCGTTCTCTATATTCTGATTAACAATTTGCTCTATTTGAGAGTCATCTATTGTTGTAAATTGTTCAAAATTATCTGTCATTTTTTACTCCACAACTGTTATATCGGGTTTAATAATGAGGCTTTTTTTATCCTCGGACACAATAGTATCCACGCTGTTTATTTCAACCCTTGTTTCATAAGTTTCAATCTGTTCTTCAGCATCAACCAAAACAATATCCTTAACCTCTGTTAAAGGTCTGTCATACAATGAGCCATCAATCCCCATCGCTCTTTCATACGGAACCTCGCCCCTTGTTATGCTCATAATATTATTTACGCAATTTTGAGGTTGGCCGTTTCCTGCACTCTTCATTTTTTAATACCTTTCTCGCTTTTCATTTTGTCAAGAAGTGTCGCCTTTTTGCCGATTTTTTTAGAGCCAGATTTCTTAGAATTCTTAGAAATGCCCGGTTCTTCAAAATTTAGTGTAATTTTCATTGATAAAATTTCACCCGTCGGCATACATTGGATATCTGAAGGCTTGACGGATATCAATCTCCACTTTAGTGCTCCAAATCTTGCACCACCTATCAAAAACGGGCCAATCTTTCCTGTTAAAAGTTTCACGTCAGAGAACTCTTTTTCAGGGTCGCATCCTGCATTCTTGTTTACAACGTAAGAAAAAGACATTGTGTCAGCATCATAGCCTTTCGACACAATCTTATCTCTGCCCCCTGAAGTTTTGGCTGTTTCGGTTTTAACTCCTGAGTTATAACTAAAATCCGATATGGACATTATTTTTTCTTGAGAGATTTCCCATTTTTTTGTAAGAAATTGTGCCTGAACTGTCATTTTTTACTCCGTTTTTGAGAATTTTTCGCAAAATTTAAAATATTTTAAGCCGGTGAAGTTGTTTTTCCACCAAGGCTGTCGGTGTGCGTATGACTATTAGTAGAGCCATAAGAGCCGCTGACAAAGTCGGCCGCTGATGAATTTCCTGTAACTGTTGAATTGCCACCGACGGTTTCATTACCAACAATGCTCTCATCACCCTCAATCGTTTGATTTCCTGTAACCTTTACATTTCCATCAACAATAGGGTCGTAAGGAATAAATGTTTGGAAATGACCGTCAAATCTTCCTAAAATATAACCTGTCATATCTTCAAATAGTACGTACACAACCTCGTCGCCTGTTTTAAGGTTGCCCATACTGCCACGAAGCCACCAAGGTATAACGAGAGGTCTTGTTACAGATCCACCCGTTAAAGAGAACACTCTTGCGTGAGTTGAATGTCCCGATTCATCCACAGGCGATGCTTCAATAGTTGATATTTTACCTTTACATATTTCTGACATTTTTAACCCTTTAAATAAACCTGAAGTAGTGCGAGGTCTTTTTGTGAACATAGTCTTGCACTATTTTTTTATAAAAAACAACTCCATCGTTTGTTTCAGAGTTGTCGGTCTTTAGTCGTGCAATACTTGCAGCAGCAATATCTCGCATTATATCCGTCTGCAGCTTGCCTGTTTTTAAACTTCGGTTGGCTTTTGCAAGAATATTTTTTGCACCCGTGTTTGCTTCAGCCTGACTCTGCAAATAACACTTAATAACTTTTCTTAAATTCTTTTCAACTCCGTTGTTTGCATCAGCCGTTCCTTTAAGTGAGCCATTGTCGAGTTCACAAGAGCCATAAGCACTTAGCGAGTCATCGTCATATTCAAAGTTTGCACCTGAAGATACATTTATCACTTTTACCGGAGTGTTGGCTTCGAGTTTTTCAGGTGAATAGAAAACTATATTCCCGTCAAAAACAAGGAATGAATATCCGTCAATGTCGCATCTTTCTGTCAGAAACTCTAAATCTGAAATATTCTCTTGTTTGATATAAGAATAAGTTTTGTTATCAATATCTTGAGACTTAACCCCCAAACCATGCCTGCCGGCAATCTCGGTTGCAAGTTGTAAGAACTTAACTCCTTCCCAAGATTTATTATTGTTTTTTGTAATATCACGCATTGTGCTTGGAACACTTGATGCCCTTAGTGTCATATAACCGTTGCTCGGTTTTACTGACTCGATAAACAACTTACCACTTCGGGCAATTCCATCAATAACTTCAATAGTATCTTTATTGTTAGGCTTCCACCCACTCCAAAGATTATTATTATCTGTAAATTTTATTTCAATCTCATCCGGAGCACCCTCTGCGTACATAGTATGTTCGCAAGCAGTAACAGCGATTTTTTTTGTAATTTCAACGTCGTTGTAAATAACCCTTAAACTTGACGTGCCAAGGCTAAAGTTCGCCTCTGTAAAGTTTAGAGTTACATCGCAAGACACCCATTGTCCGTCATTTGTAAGTTGAACATTCCCAATTGAAAATTTTACAAACATAAAGGCAGGAGCAAACAGTCTTTTGCCGTTTAAATAAAACGGTGCAACTACTCCCCTTATTGCTCTTAATTTTTTAATCTCTTTTGGAATATCAGCACCTGCAAGAGTATTTAAGGTGTATGAAAAATTAAGAGGTCTAAGTTCAATTCCTCCGGCTTTTTGTTTTCCTGAATTGCCGTCGGTGTCAGTTTTAATTTTATATTCAGTTTCAAGGCCTGTTAGAAATTTAACCTCATTTTGATTTACGTTCCAATCGATGTTAAAAAATCTTGCAGTTACCATTTAATTACCTCCTCCAAGGTGGGAGTGTTTCAGTTGACTCCGTTTGAGATAAGAGAGGAACTGTTAATTCCTCCCCGCCTTCAAAAATAACAACATCAGAGAATTCTCTGTTGTATTTTCTTAAATAATGGCTCATTCGTTCCTCGCCATACAATCGATATGCAAGAGAGTCGAAAGTTTCGCCTTGCAGAGCAACCTGTGTGATTGTTTCTACCGTTTCATTAAACATATTGTTTCTCCATCTCTTTGCGCAGTTCAAATTTTACAAACTCAATAAATGCAGTTTTTTCCTCTTTTAACTTGCTTAAAATATCGCTTGCGCTTGAACTGTCTGTTGATGTTATTTGAGGAGCAAAAACAATATCCCCAAAAGAAATGCTTGAGCCTGAATTTCCTGAAGATACTCCCAACATCTCGCCTGCCTGACTCCAAATGTCGATGTTTCTATCCCTGTATGCCGACTTGAACGAAATTACAGCCTCTTGTCCGTCTTCACCTGCAATACTTACACCGTTTGTGAAACCACCCGTTGCAAGCATTGGGATTGAGGGCACATTAATAGAGAAAGCCTTACCACCCATGCCCGGCACCCATTCAGGTATTTGTATCTTCATCGCATTTATACCGGCAATAACAGAATTTATAGCACCTATAACTACATTTAATGGAAGTTTAACAATATTTCCAATCAGGCCAAATGTTGCTCCGAATACATCCACGATATTTTGCCAAGCATCTCGCCATTGAAGAGTAAAAACGTTTAATAGAAAATCTGTAATTCCGTTGAATATAACCAGTAAGTTATCAATCATCGGAACAATAATATTAAGTGTATTTACCAAAACACCGCCGAGTGCTCCACAAATAACTCTTATTCCGTTCATAATGCCACTCATCAAATACGCAAGCACAGGCAAGGCATCTTCTATGAGTGGGGCCGCTGTTTTTTGCAAAGTTTCAAATACCGGTGCAATAGCTGTGTAAACTTCTTGCGCAATAGGGAATAAAACCTCTGTGAATAAATCCACGACAGGTTGTATTACCGGCTGAAGTTTATCGCACGCCGTTTTAATAAAACTTGGCACTTTTTCAATGACCGCAAACACCTCATCAAGCACATCCATAATAGGTGGCATTATGTCTTCGAGAATTTTAACAAAACCTATCGCCATCGGTTCAAATGCTGATTTCCAACGGTTGCTGATTTCTTCTAAGTATTCAGGAAGACCCTCAATATCTTTAAATGCTGTCATAATGGTTTCATTATTATTGGTTAACTCTTTTGTAAGATCCCCAATTTCTAATGCACCACTTCTTATTGCAGCCGCCATTGAAGCACCACCCTTAGCACCGAATATTTCCATCGCATATTGGGTCGCTTCGGTTTCGCTTCGAGCGTTTTTAATTGCATCATAGTATCTATTAAAACCTTCGGCAGCATTTATCCCTTCTTTGGATAAAACTCCGACAGACTTTTTCATAGCCGCCATTATTTCGTCAGCGTTGTAACCTGCCTTTGTTAACTTACCAATAAGGGTTGCTGATTCTTCGAAAGAATACCCCAAATTTTTAAAGGCTGGCCCGAATCGAGTCACATCACCCAATAATTTGGTTATTTCAACACCGGTTGATTGAGAAACCTTAAAGGCATAGTCAAACGATTTTCCCATCTCATCGCTTGCGATACCCCACTGTTGAAAAGCAAGCGAAGATGCCTCGGTTACTGTCGGAACATCCACCCCTAAAATTTTATTTAAAGCGACTGCCTGTTTTGTTAAATCTTGCACGGCTTCGCCAGATAGTCCCAATCTTGTATTATAATCAGCAATAGCGTTACCTGCTGTCGCAACGTCAATCGGCATTGATTTAAACACTTCTTTGCAATCGCCTTCTAAAGCACGCAAAGCATCGCCTGTTGCACCTGTGCCGACCCTAATCGCATCATAAGCAGTGCCAAATTCATCTTCAAGGGCAATTAAAGCCTTGCTCATTCCACTAATTGCCTTGACAGCAAGAGCAGCACCTGCTGCAACGGCTGCACCCATAGCGGCACCTTTTAAGTCTATTCCACCAAGCGCTTTAGTTGCTTGATTTATGCTTTTTTGTAAGGAAGGGTCAATTGAACCTGCAAGTTCAACGACCGTTGTCATTATCTTTGGCGCCATTTCCTATTGCTCCTGTCTTTTGCTCTTTGCTGTTCAAGAGCAGCTTTATATTCTTTCAAGTCTTCAAGTGCTTCTTGAACTTCGTGCATGAAATCTACAACCCCCATCCGATAAATTTCATTTATTGGACAGTGGTATTCTTGGCTGTATCTTCTTGCGATTTTTCTGAGTTCTCTTGATGTTGGGATGTGGGTGGTATAAAAAAACGTGTCCCAATCCCTGCAATTTGTGTTAGGTCATACCCTTTAATTCTCTTTAAATCTTCGATATCAATTTCAGGCTGACATATCATTATTGCCTGAAAACCTAAATGCAAGTGCAATAATAGGTCGGTTTGAGCAACTTTTATGCCTGCAACTGCGTTTTTACCTAATATTTTAGCCTTTTCTGCTTCAGCACGTGATACATGTTCAATGCTGATTTCATCAATATCGTAGTTTAATTGTGTTAGATCTTTGCCATTAACTTTCAATGGTTTTTGTAAAAATATCGTTTCTTTGCTCATAATTTTCCTCTTTTTTAATAAAAAAGGGCGATAAAATCGCCCTTATGTCCGTACTACAATAAACTTCTTATCGATTTTGCATAATCTGTGCCATTAATTTTGCAGATATTTTGCAATTTATCGATTAAGATGCGCTCAACTCCATCTACAAATAGTTGGTATCTTGTAACTGCAAACTTGATTTCGCCTTCAAAGTTTGAGCCGGCTTCTATTCCGCCACCCGGAATGTTTGTCGGAATACCTGTCAAGAATGCTTTACAGCCTTGTGTAGATATTGAACCGTCTGAAGATATAGATTCGTGAATAAATCTGTACTCAATTTGTTTAGATTCAAGACCTAACAAATTGAAAAATCCTCTATCAAAACCGACCTTTGTGACAGATGCTTCAAGAGCATTTGTTAATGGGGTCGGAAGGTTCAAGGAGCCTTGTGCCTTCAATTCAGATGTTTGAAATTCAACTTCAGGAAGAGAAATCGCAACATCTTCAGCAACAAGTGTTGCTTCATTATATACTGTCGTTGCCAATACAGCACCAATTTTGTCTAAACTTGCCATATTAACCCTCCTCTACTAAACTTGAAAGTCCTGCATCTGAATAGCAAACCTCTGCGGTTGAAGATTTGTATTGCGGTGCAACTGTAACCGGAATATCAAACTTGAAATCACCGGTCATTAAATCTTCAGTTGTGTTTTCGGTTGCTAAGAATAAAATTTTAGGTTCACCAATCAATGCACCTACTGCGACAAGTGCATCAAGTTGTTTCTGTTCTGATGTTAGAATAGAATCCCTTAAGCCTCTGTTGAAAGGTTTATCAATTTTTGAACCTTGACGTTTTTGGAACATATTTTCACAATACATGAGCATTCTCATATAAGTGTCAAATATGCAACGTGGGTCATCGTCTGAACCATATTGATACTTGGCAGTGTGTCCGCCCCAAAGTTTAAACTTGCCCCCATCAGAGAAGCAGGTTGATATTCCGTATTCGTTCAGGTTGTTTGCGCCTGTTCTATCGAAACCTTGATTTGTTGCGTTTGCACCGAAGTATTGAGCCGTGCAAGGTATTTCTTTATTTGAGCAAGTTTCTGCAGGAACGTTCTTCCAATCATTATCCGCTCTCATAAATTCTACAATGCCCAATGTTGACAAGTGATAAATTCTATCAGTGCCACCGTCGAATGCTTGTGGCCAGAATACCTTTGTGCGTTCGCTATCATAAGCATTTGCTTTTTTCCAAGCCAATGCCTCTTCAATCGTGTCAATAGTAGTCAACTGAGTTTTTTTAACTTTTCCTTTTACAGATAAAGTTTCTTCGTTTCCGTTGCCTATTTTAACAGTATTTGCACTTGTATCAACGGCTGTGATTGTACCGATGGCATCATCTAATAATCTATCTGCATAAGCAATTGCACCTGTTGCAATTTCTGCTGATGTATAGAACTCGCCTGTAACATCGCCTGAATATTTAAAAATATCAATATTTGTGTCAGCCTCTGCTTCTAATGGAATATCAGCACAAGCAAACGCATCCCATTGTTCGTTTAGGTTTTGGATTACTGTGCAAAGTTTTTGATAAACCTTTTTGTTTTCGTTCCATTTAAGTGCTGACACAAGGTTTGTTACAAGTCCCAACTCTTGATACATCAAATTCAACGCACCAATGCCTGAGTATTCACCACCTGAAGTTACGCCACCAATAATAGTGTCTTCATCGATTTGCGATAAATCTACTTCATAGAAAGTGATTTGAATATTGCCATCAAGAGTTTCTTGCCCTTTTGATTCGATGATTACCTTTCCGTTTGTGAAATTATAATCAACCGTAAAATCCTCGCCTTGAGTTTTATCAGCAATCGCCACTGTATCTAAAATAACGGTGTCTGAAATAAAAGAAGCACTGCCGTTTACAAAGTTTAAAGTTTTTGTTGTTGCTGTTGCTTTTTTGTGTTTTTCAGGGTCTAACACGTTAATAAAATATACCGGGCCAATATTGCCAAGTTTATTATCAAAGTGGGCCGCTATTGCTTCGCAAAGTGTAAACTTATCCCAATCGTCAGAATATCCGACAGACTTTTGTGCATCAAGTAAGTTAGATATCTTTTTAGGAAAGTTTATCACATTTTTTGTCTTGTACTCTTTAACAAGGTTTATCGGCGCAGTTCCAATGTAAACTGTAATAGTCCCTGTCGAAGTGGCACTTTGAGCAGCAGAGGCACCAATGGTTGCGTACGCACCATGTTTATAACTGTTTGCCATTTTTCCTCCTATGTGTTATAAAAATTCGCTGTATTTTTTCTTTGTTGATGTTATCTTAAAACCGCAATAAAAAGAAATGTAGGCGAACCAATATGGATAAAAGTCAATTATCGCACCTTGTTCGGATATTGGCCCGCTTTCAATTCCTCTTTCTTTTAATACTCGGATACCATCCACAAACTCTGTGTTTTTTAGTTCCTGAAGGGTTGCTTCAACAAAGTTTAAAACATCTCGCCAACCCTCAACATTTCGCTTAAAACCATCATTTGTATGCATGCCGGGATCCCACGTTGCAAAGTTCAGCCTAACATGTATTACACCTTCGTTTGCTGTAGGAGTATCAGTTCTATTGTCAAATTGAATTGTCACCGACGGTATTACTGCGTTATTGTCGTTTACATCTTTTGAAGGTGGAAACATTAAAAATACGCTCGGATTTACAAGTGTATAATTATATGTCCCCGACACGTTCTCATCGTCAGGTTTTTTAAACTTGAATTGAGAACAGACCTTATCTTGTAACCATTTTTGCAGGCTTTCAAGAATATCAATCGTGGTTGTCATCTTCCCTCCTACATTGACACAACTTGATTTAATGTAATTTGTGAAACACCCAAGTCCTCGCTCCAATCGGCAATCAAATATTCACGGCCATCAACATTAAAGTGTGAGCCTGCAGGTTTCTTGGGTGGAAGTTCTGAAGTTTTAGCAAACAACAAAACAACCGCTTCGGCAACACCTATCTCTTGACCCGCTTGTCGTTCTCTTAGTGCTTCATCATCAAATACACAAGTTATTGGTTTGCCCCCCTCGATAGAGTGGGGGCTTCCAAATTCCTCAACATTCATATAAACGGTGTTTATGTCTGCAATAATATCGTCTTTAAAGCTCATTATTCAACAACTCCATCACCGTCAAATGAAGGCTGACTACCCTCTGCATCTTCGTTTTGTGCATCAAGCAATGCAATAATTTCGGGTTTTGACAACCTTTCTGTTGCTGAAGTTACCTCATAACCGGTATTTTTAAGAATTTCTAAAAGTTCTTTTTTAGTGTTTTCTTCGCTATAAGTAGTAACTTCGTCCTCTGCATCTTCGTTTTGTGCATCGGTTTCAGCCGTTTCAGTGGTTTCTTCAGTGGCTTTTTCATCCTTTTTGTTAATAATTCGTTCTTCTTGGCGTGCAAGATTTACGGAATATTTAACAATAGGTTCTGCTTCTGATACTTTTTCTGTTGCAATTTCTGCAACACCTTGTCTGATTAGCCTTTGTGCAGTTACGTCATCAACTTCAAAAGGCTTATCTTTTGATGTTTTAGGAACGGTTGTCAAACCTTTTTTATATCCGTAAACACCTCTTATAATTCTGATTAGTTTACTCATTTTTACTCCTTTTTTATTATTCTGTTACAACTTGTGCTTTTAACCATGCGTGTCTGCGTACAGGTTTCAATAATGGTGCTGATGCAAGTCTTAATTCTTTAGATTGATTTGCAGTTGATGTTAACATCAAAGGCACTCTCTTTTCACCGTATGTATGCCATTCTTTATCCTCTTCAAGTTGAGTTACAGCGCCATACAACGTTTCACCACAAGCAGGTGCAAGCAATACTGCTGTACCGTATGGAATATATGGTGTGATTTTGCCTTCGTCGTTTTCGTAGCCATCAACGTACTGCAAAATATCAATCAAATGACCTTCACAGTTCAATTGAGCCAATAGGGCAACACCGAATTCCTTAAGCACTGGGTCAACAGTTCCTACATTAAAATTTCTGTTGTCCAAAAGTTTCTGAATTTTTGCGTTGGCTAAAATAGCAGAGCCTGCAGCAGCATCAACAAGAAGTTCAGTTGCCTGAACGCCCAATGATTTTTGATATCTTGCCATTGCTGCAAGGTCACCAATAATGTCTGCGTCTTCTGAATCCCAATTTTTAGAAACAGTGTAAATCCAATCGTTAGAATCGCCATCGTGGAATACAATCTCTTTTTCAATTTCTACATCAGGGTTTTCTGTTTTTTCTTTCATAACGCAAGAAGCATTTAGCAACAATTGTGATGCAATCCATTCTTCCGTTCTTGAAATCATTTCATCTAACTCGTTTGTATCGTCAAGGATAATTTCTGACTCTCTATCTTCAGGAGTTAAGTTCGCATAGTATGATTCACCGAATCTTTTCTTTTTCAATTCGTCAATTGTTAAAGTTCTTTTTGGCGCAATATATGCAGGAGCAAAAGTGTTCGCTCTGTATCCTTCACGTTTAACAGTTACACCGCCAACTCTTGGAGCAACGAACGGTGCTCTTTTTTTGTTGCCGTCTTTAAATTCTACCAACACCTCGTCCGTTTCAAATGCTGCTTTAAATGGAAAGTATCTGTCTCTCAAAAAGGTTGAGAACGGTTTTTCTTCTTTAACAGCTGCAATAAACGATGGAACGTGTAAATAATCAAATGCCATTATAAATTCCTCCTATTTCAAAGCCTTACTAACTAAAATACCCTTTGTGCGCAATACATCCTTATCGGCATCAGCAAAGGTGTAACCTTTTTTGGTTGTTAACGAACCAATATCAAAATGTCCTGTTCTATATGCAACTGCATTAACATCTACTTTTGTTGCATCAACGTCATCGCATAGAATGCAATCTGCTTCAAGAACGGTGTCTTTTTGATAAATTACATAGTCGTTTGCAGCAGGTGTGTATTCGCTATCAATAACAGGAGTTACAGAAGCGACTGCAATTTCACCAGTGCCAGCACTTGATTCAACAACCTTTAATGCACCGGGCGTAGTTGCATCGGCTTTAATATAGCCTTTTTCTTGTTTTGTACCCAATGCGACAAATTTTCCGTTCGCATTTTTTGCTAATACGCAACCTCTTTTTAATTCGCCTTCACCTGAAGCAATAACAACCCCGTCTGTAGTTGCCGCAGGAGTGTTTGCATAAAACAAATTATCGGCAGTAACTGTTGCGACAGTAGTGTCTAATCTTTGTGTCATTTTTATTCCTCCTATTTTCCTTGTTTTCTTTCTTTTCTTTGTGCAGCAAATGCTTTTGCTTCAGCGATTTTTTTGTCGTCTTCATTCGTCGGAGCCGGAGCGTTTGCACCAGATACTTTATTTGCGTTTGAGTTTTGTGTATCTGTATTCAAATTGTTTAATTGGTTAGCGTTGTTTTCTGCCTGTTTTTTCCACGCTTGCAAAGCAAGTTCTTTAGCATCGCAAGGTTTATCACCGTATTTTGCAGCGTTTACCATATCAGCAGGAATGCCTGCAGGCAATTCATCAATCTCTTTTAAGCGATTTCTTTCTGCCATAACTGCGGCTTTAATTCTTTTTTGAATAGCATTTTCTTGCTTTTCTTTTTCTTTGTCTTCATCTTCGTTGCCATTTTCGTCATCGTTGGCATCATTTTGTTTCTTGTTCTTTTTCTCTTCCTCGTCGTCATTGTTGCCGTCATCCGAGTTGTTCGGATTTTTGTTGTCATCTTCGTCTTCATCTTCAGCTTTGTTCATAAAGCCTGAGATTGAATTTTGAAGCGACATTAAAAACTTTTGAAATTCGTTCATTGGTTCCCTTCCTCCTTTTTTGTTTTGAATGAACATACTGTTTAATAACTGTTTAGGAATATGGCACGTTGAAATATCGTGTCGGATTCCGTTTATCATTAAGATTTTGCCACCGTTTAGCATATTAACTTCAGGCTCTGCGCCACCGATTAGTTCATCAGCAAAACCTTTATCCACTGCCTGTTGACCTGTCATCCAAGTTTCCTCAGACATCATGCTTCTCAAGGTGTCAGTTTTCATGCCTGTTTTAACTGAGTAGATTTCTGCAATAGCCGCTTCTGAAGTTTCAAATGCATTTACTTGTTTCTTTAAATCGTCGATGTTTAGGTTGCCCCAAAACATCGCACTAACTCCGTGTATCATAATCAATGAACCCGGATAAACTTGAACGGTATCGCCGGCACACATAATAATACTCGCAGCACTTGCAGCAATACCCTCAACAATAACCGTTTTCTTACCATTTAACGATTTAAGGGCATTATGAATAGCAAGTCCTGTATAGAGATCGCCACCACAAGAATTCAATCTAACCGTAATGTTTTCTGAATTTTTTATTGTTTCCAAATCTTCAAGGAAACCTTCAGGTGTGATATATTGTCCGTCTATTTTTTCACCCGTCCACCAATCCCTCGGTGCTTCGCTATATATAACACCATACAAAGTTAACTCTGCATCATTGCCTGTTGTCTTAGCAACGTTCCAGAACTTTGTCGGTGATTTACTCATTGTTCCCGGCATATTGTTTTTCATCCTTTACTCCTTCTTTTATAGATTCCCGAATCAACTCATCAATTTTTGGATTTTTAACAGTTACTCCTGTCAACTTTTCGTTTTCAGTGCCTAATCTTTCAATATTTGCATCCCAATCAGAGCCGTTTAGTCTTGTGGCTGAATCGCTATAAGTGCTTAAGCCATATTCACAAGCCATTACCTCTGCCGAGATTTCTTTTGTTGGGTCAAGCATTCCCTGTGATGGGCCAATCCATGTGCAGCCTAAATATGCCTGTCTTATCAATGGGTCATCAAAAAAACCGGGTGCCTGAATTCTTCCGAGAGCAACTGCCTCATACATCCACGTTTCATACACAGGTTCGCAAAAATCAGAAATGAACCATTTTCTGCGTGTTTTAAATGCCTTCCAAGCCTCCAACAACGCCGCTCTTGATGCCGAGTAACTTGCGTTAAATTCCTTAAGCAATAAATCTGCAGGAATTTCCAAAGCCGCACCAATTTGAACCGATATTGCTCTTACAAATGCCTGAAAGCCACCTGCAGGTCGTTTAGGGTCTGCAAGTGTTACACTCTCACCCGGTTTTAATGCCACTGTTGTACCGGGCCCCATTTCATATTCGTTCTCATCATCAGATACTGAACCTTGGTCATCGGCGATAGCCTCGTTAAAAGGTATCTCGTCGGCATCTGTATTTGTCGTAATAAAGGCAGTGTAAAAACTTTCAATTACTGCCGCCATCAATTCTGCTTCAGTATATCTTCTAACTTGCAATAACTGTTCTAATACAGGTGCCAAATATGGCACACCCCTATATTGGTCAGGTCTTTCGGTGTCCATTATTTGCAAAATATTAGGAAGCCCTGTTAAATCACCATAAGCCTGAACACGTGTCCACTCTGTTTGTGGAGCGTTAATTTCGTTAGGATAATTGTTTCTAATATGATAAGCCTCAATTAAGCCTTCACTGTTGACCTCAACCCCGTCAAATATTCTGTTGCCACCTTTGGTTTTGCCGTCTGTAATACTTCTTGTGGCACTTGCAATAGAACCGGGTGTTGATATTCTGTCGGCTTCTATAATATGTAACCTTAATGAATAAGGCGACATTTTAGTGGCAGGATATCTCTTAAACAAACAAAAACTATCCCCTGAAGCAAGCCAAGTAATAAGTGCCAACGACTGCATTGAATAAAAATCGTTTATCCCTGTCGCATCGCAGTTTCTTTTCTTGGTCGCCCACAAAGAGAATTCTCGCTCTGTGTTCTTTTGCCATTTTTCGGCCTCATCAGAACTCAGTCCTAAATATTCTCGGTCAATTCTGCTCTTTGGATATAAACCAATCCCGACAACATTTGTGCGATTAGTATTGATTGCAGAACGAGCAACTCCTCCTGACATCAACATCGTTCTTGAGCGTTGACGAAGTTTGTCGTTATTATAGTTTATATCCTCATTGGCAGAGCCTGACCTTACATCAAAGCCTTTAAATGCTCGTTTTGTGGTGCTTGCCCCTGTCTGAGAATAACCTTTATTTATTATGCTTTTAGCCTTATTAGAATTTTTATATTTAACTTTCATATATTACAAATCCCTCGGTATTACTCCGAATGCCTTTCTTGGTTTTGTACCGTTTAACTTCCCTTCGAGGTTCTTTACTTCCTCCTCAAGTTCTTTGATTGAAGTACGTACCTCAGTAAGGGCAGTGTTGTATCTCGTAAGACTCCGAGAGCCTATGCCGTAACTTTGAACTCCATTCGTCAGGATTTTTTCTTCCTGTTCATAATACAGTTCAAGACGAGTTCGCTTTCTTGCAAGTTCTAACTCTACAACTGCTCGATTCATTTAGTCCTCCTTACCAACTGTCGCCCGACAAATTTCTATTTTTCATTGTTCTTTTCTTTGGTTTGACAACAGTTTTCTTTGGTGGTTCTTTTAGCCTTCTTTCAAGAGCCTCCATATTTGGATCCCAAATTCTAAAAGCAGCCATCGCATAGTTTCTGCAGTCGAGAGCCTCATTCGCTCTGTGACCCGGTAATTTTTCCCAAGTCCATCGATTACCTGACTTAGTCTTTGACAAGACAAGTTTTTCTGACAGCAAACCGTTAAAGTAGTTCAGGTCATACATTGACTCTTCCGCTCTTGAAAAGTGACAATATTTTGCACCGGGTTCTTGGACACGCAAGTTATCCATAATTGTTGCTTTACCTGCGTCAACCCCGATAGAATAAAGCCATACGCTCTTACGTTTATCACCCTTAATATAAATACGGCTTGGTTTTCCAACAAACGGAATGCCATCGCCACCTTTACCTTTTATCGGGAAGATGTGTTTGTGTTCTCTCAAGCGACATTGTTCGTACACGTCCTGCGTGAAGTGACCGCCTGAGTCAACGCAAGTTATCATTATCTTTAACCCCTTGCCGTTTTTGAAGCGATAAACATGGTCAACTACATCATCAAGTCGCTCCCATACCGACTTAGAGTCAGGGCGACCCATAATATAACCTTTTTTAATACCCCAAGTTTCGCCAAACAAGCCGTGTCCGACTACTTCATACTCTAAACGGTTGTCCTGAGTATCGACCCCACAGGTCAATGCCAAAACACCGTCAGGAAGTTCTGCTTCATAGTATTCACGTCTTTTTAGCATCTCGTCTTCATCAGCCAAGTCGCCTCTGTCTTCCCAAAGTTCACCAAACATTGTGTTAAACACAACCTTTAGTTTTTCAGGATCCTTGCGAGCTTTCAAAAAGGCTTGAATAACTTTCGTCCAAGGTGTCCAAGGACTTGAAAACGCATTCAACCAAAACGAACGATGTCCTGATTCGTATGCGCTCGGATTTTCTGCGATCCATTTTGCAGGCTGTTTTCTGATTTCGTTCTCAGGAGTGATTGCTCCACAGTGTGGACAAGCAAACCCATGAACCGTTACGTCATAAAACTCCTTGTTTTTTACAACGTGAGTTTCATAAGAAAAACGCACCAAATCGAAAACGATATTTGTATATTCACCACAAGAAGGGCATCTATGACACCAACGCTCCTGTGTTCCGTTTTTAAAAGCAGTCTCAATATTACTTGCCCCTTTGATGGTTGGAGTAGATACCTCGACTGCCTTCTGATTATAAAATGTTGTCTGTCTTGCTTTTGCAAGTTCCCAAGGGTCGCCCTCAGTTCCTGCCGAAGTTGACCATCTGTCTCGTTCGTCACCGATAATATATCTCGTAGGAGTTGAACATAACGCTGCGGCAGATTCAGAGCCACACATCGTTAATATCCCACCCGGAAATGACTTCTGTAAAATAGTGTTGCCGCTTCCACGAGATTTAATATTGTGAACTTTAGATTTTAACTTCTTGCTATCCCTTATCATTGGTGCAACACGCTGTTTTGAAAACTTGCGAGCCGCATCAAGATTTGGCTGTATATACAAAATTGAACCGGGTGCTTGGTCTATAATGTACCCGATAATGTTTAGTTGCATTTCAGATTTACCAACCTGAGAACCTGCAACCATTGTTATATCTTGAACCTTCGGGTCGTTAAAAGCCTTCATTGGCTCTCTTAAATATGGAGTTCTTTCTGTTCTCCACGGGCCTGACTCTGCCGAACTTTCAGGACTTAAAACCCTGTATTTATCCGCCCACTCATCCACCGTTAATTTTTCAGGTGGTTTGAAATAACTTAAAGCATTCTTTATCGTTCTGTTTAAGTCTCTTGCTATCTGCGAGCGGGTCTTATACAAGTGCGTGTTCATTTCATTCTTCGTCTGAAATGTCATCGCCTGTTAAACCCTCACGTTCCTGAACTTTTGTCTTGAAATACTCTGAATCATATTCGTACTCAGATAATTCATTCAAAATTTCAAAGCAATCTTTCTCTATTCGGCTTGAAACCTCTGCAGCAGTTTTCAGGTTTGCACAATCAACTGCAAGTCTGCCCGGCAGTGCCGCAATCATTCCTTTTATTGTCGCCGATAAGTCTTCTATCAAGGCCTCTACATCCTCCGCTCGATGCATCTTGCCTTTTAATTCATTTAATTCCAATTCGACCATCGAAGCCTTCGCTTCCTTTAATCGAATCTCAGCATCTAATTTTAATTTCTCTTGCTCTTCAGTGTTTCGATTCCTCTTGCCGATGCAATCCTGAAGATATGAAATATATCTCTTTATCGCTATCGGTGGGTCAAAATAATAAACACCTTTTTCTTTTATGTAAGGAATAATTCCATCCTGCGCCAATTGCTGAACACGTCTGTTTGTTATTCCAAAATAATTAGCCAAAAATTCAGTCGGCTTAAGGTTTTTCTTTATTTCTTCGCTCATGTATATCTCCAAACCACCGTCACCAAACGAAACGAAGTGGCCTAAAAAAATTTTTTAAAATCTACATAACTTCTGGGCTCGCCAGCACCACAGGAGGTCATCTTTCTGACAGTACCTATTGAGTTTTAAAAATCGTTTTTGCTCTCGCCAAAATGCCCCGTATTGAAAGAAAACCACCTTGTGCAAAGGTTTATTCATGCAACATCATTTTAAAGGCATTAACGGGCATTCTGTGTGCTGTAAAAATTTAACCTTCAGCGCACAATGGATGTTTTATCACTTCGCCATCTCTTATGCATTTAGCATCTGCACCTTTGAAAATTGTTAAATATCTTTTAATGATAGAATCACAGAATGTTGGGTCTTTTTCGATTGTTCTCGCCTTGCGCCCTGTTTTCTCACAAGCAATAATACAAGTCCCACTTCCACAAAATGCATCAACAACGATTGCACCGGGTTTTGTTGAATTATCAATTGCTTTAGTGAATAACTCAACCGGCTTCATTGTTGGATGGATATCATTGCGCACAGGTTTGTCGCAATTCCACACGGTTGTTTGTTTTCTATCATCAACAAACCAATGCGCAGCACCCGCTCGCCATCCGTATAGACAAGGCTCATGCTTCCATTGATAATCTTGGCGACCCATTACCATTGTGTTTTTCGCCCAAATTATAGTTTGTTTAACAAGAACTCCTGCAGCCTCAAGAGCAGTCTGAAAATTAACTCTTTCGCTATCAGCGTGCCAACAATAGAACGCCCCCCCCTCTTTTAGAAATTGAACCATCGGAGTGAAGCAAGATAAAAGGAAATCGTAAAAACTTGAATCGGACATTTTGTCGTTTTGAATTTTTAGTTTATCCTTTGTTTT
>ERZ808286.341-NODE-341-length-33024-cov-9.106069_pt1 | contig 33024 bp, 27 predicted proteins | sample MGYA00521276_ERZ808286 | MGnify/ENA primary metagenome ERZ808286 (study PRJEB31516, sample SAMN03275607) | gut metagenome | biome: mammalia-associated habitat; material: feces | host: Papio cynocephalus | place: Kenya | collected 2012-08-01 ... | reverse complement strand
GCTTGACGAGCCCTTTACACCCCCTCCGGACGATGCATTATTGGCTTAGGGGGGGGTATTTCAATGCGATTTTTGCGATGCTCTATGGCGTTGCACGTTACGCTGTCGCCTGAATTTATTTAGGACAATATTGGCCATACGGCGGATATATATTTTGTCGGTTTCGGCAATAGTATGTATCTTTGCAGTGAAGAGCTACAACGTTTTGTCATTTTAATAGGGTATTTCGTCCTTTATGCGTGCCGAAACTTGACTTTCGGTCAAAGGATGTGCTAACTTTGCAGTGCGTCAGCCAAATGACGCATTATGGACAAGACATAGCTTTATAGACAATCGTATAAAACGTTTAGCGAGATGAATAATGATACATCCTCATTCAAAGAGAATTTGGCGACGGGTAACGTTGCCGCTACGGACAGCGTAGCCGCTGCCCCCGGACTGATGGACGGAGGCGCCGCCCATAATAATGCGACCGAGGCTGTAGACCCGGCTTATGCGACCTCCGATACGGATTCGATATTGTCCTCCGATACGGCGGAAGGTGCTGTGCGTACCGCTGAGTCAGCGGCAGTACAGGCTGATGCTGCATCCGAGATCGGATTGCCGCCGATAGCCACCGGGGTCAGCGATGATATGTCATTTTCGCAAGCGTTTGCCGCAGCACGTGCCGAGGTGGGCGCCGGCGGTGCTTTCGAATGGCACGGCCGGGTTTACGGCACTTATTATAAGGACGAATGGGATGGTATGAGCGCTCAGCAGCGGCACGATTTTGAGGTTGCAGCCATACGTGGTAACCAAGCCGAGGCTTCCGCTCATACGGCCTCCGCTCACAACGACCACTATGTCGTGGACGAAACCACGGATAAGTATACACATGACGGACAAAGTGAATATACACAACATGATGTGGTGCAGGTCGATACGGTGGACGATGACGAAGTGCGCATACTCGGCCTTGAGGCCGTGCCGGGCGAGGATGGTGGCCAAATCAATATCGCCGCATTAGACATCAACGGCGAACATGCAATGCTTGTTGATATAGATAACGATCAAGTAATGGATGTTCTGGTGCACGATGACAACGGCGACGGCCAAATATCCGAGGAGGATATACAGAACATCTCCGAGCATAATATCACCGTAAGCGATATTCAAGATCGTCTGCAAAATCAAAGCGGAACGGTCACTGCCGACCAATATGCCTCAAATGACTTCGCGCAAGCTAATCCTTCGATAGACTATGATCAGGACTTCACCGACAACAACGTGGATATGTCCGATTTTGACAACAACGCCGATGTCTCCGACTTTGTATAACAATTGCATATACGAGTGAAAAAAGTGACGCCCGACCCGACAAAAGTATATGTGCGCTGCCCTAACAAGGATTGTGCCAATGTGTTGTCCTTCAGGATTTTTCCGAATTATAAGGATGCGCCCGTCGAGTGCCCGCACTGCCATACGCGCGGCAAGGTGCGTGACTTTATCGAGTTGCGTCCACGCGTACCGGCCGACTCGGTTCGACAGCCGGTGCAGACGCCTTTGCAGGCATCGCAACAGGCACATTCACAGCATTCACAGCCGTTGCCGTCATTTCAGCCGTCTCGCGAGCCTTCGGCTCCGGCCACGATCCGCATACACGAGCAGTCGGTGGCAGTGGTCGCGCTCGAAAATGTCGATACCGGAGAGAGTCATAATCTTCTGCCGGGCGATAACGTCGTGGGACGTCGCACGGCCACTCCGCGAGCCCAAATTCTTTTTGACGACCCGGAGCATTATATGAGCCGCTGTCAGGCGGTGATTACCGTACGCCATGAGAGTGCCGGAACGGAGGTGCTGTTGCGAGATGCCGGTAGTGCCAACGGCACTTTTGTCAACGGAGTACGCCTGCCCGAGGGGACGATGGTACGCCTTGCCGATGGTGACACATTTGTAATGGGCAAGCACCTCTATCGCCTCACGATAAGTAGGCAGCCGATGCACGGGCATCGTGCATCCGATACGATATTACTGCACTAACACATTGATACACAATGTTTGACAACGATGATGCACTTCCCGAAGGTACGACGCTGCATGGCGCCGATGACCATATATACACTCTGCGCGGTGTGCTCGGGACAGGCGGATTCGGCATAACCTATGCGGCAGATGATGCAGACGGCAATACATTTGCCGTCAAGGAATTGTTCCCCTCGGACCTATGTCGTCGCGATGCTGCTTCGGGGTCGCTTATAGTGGAAGACTTGTCCCGGATAGATATGGTGGCCAAACTGCGCGAACGTTTTATCAGTGAGAGCAATAACATCGCGCGATGTCATCACCCCTCCATAGTGCGTGTGTACGACACTTTTCGCGCCAATGGTACTGCGTATATGGTGATGGAACGTGTAAGAGGCCTAAACCTCAAAGAAGTTGTGCATCGCCACGCCTTGGATTATGCCGCTACGGTGGATGTTCTTCGTCAAATATCCTCGGCTTTGGCCTATCTGCATAGCCACGGCATAGTGCACTTGGACGTCAAACCGGACAATATGATTATGGGCAATGACGGACGTATTGTGTTGATAGACTTTGGTCTGTCATGCAGCATCGGACCGTCCGGTATCGTCTCGGACAACGACCGAACGGTGGCAGCCGTCAGCCATGGGTATGCCGCCCCCGAGCAATATGCTAATGTACGCGGAGTCGAGCCGGGCGTGCGCAGCGATGTGTATTCGCTGGCAGCCACGACGGTCAAGATGCTCACGGCCAACACCCTGCCGCGACCCGAGCAAGTGCGCGACCATCCCGAAAGCATCAACGTGCCGACCATTCCACCGTATGCAAATGCTGCAATAGCGCAGGCTATGGCATACGATATGACGCGCCGCACGCCTTCGGTCGCTGAGTTTTTTGCAGCATTCAGCGATGCTGAGCATACGGCAATTATTCCGCAGCCTCGGCGCAAGCATAGTATATTGGCTATTTTAGTCAATATTTTGATGTTGTGTGTTTTGGCTATTGTCGGACTCTATGCCATTGATGACAAACGGCTGTACGCTATGGCCTATTACGTGGACAAGCAGGCCGTTGTGGCATACGCCGTGCCGACGGTGTTGTCTTTGGCTGCTTTGTGTCTGCATCGCGGTTTGGTCAAGGGAGCGTCTGCCCTATTGGCTCTATTGTCGCTGTCGTACCTATTGTTGCAATAGCTGTCTATGAAACGTCTGTCCAATATATACGATATACGGCGCTACGGTAAGATCGCATTCTTGCTGACGGCCGCCATTGTCGTGGCGCTGTTCCTGTATGTGTCCAATAATTTGGTCAAGGACCTTGCCGTGCAGGAGCGGCAGCGTATGGAGATTTGGGCCGATGCCACCAAGGAGATTATCAATCAGTTCAGCGCCGCCGAACAGATGACGACTCAGAACGAGGACGGCGTCCCGACCCCGCCGATGATAGACATTGACTTCCTGCTGCGTATCATCGAAAGCAATACGACCATTCCGGTGCTGCTTACCGATGACGACGGCAATATCCTCAACCATCGCAATTTCGACCTGCCCGAGCCGGTGGATACGCTCAATCCGTTGGTACTGTCGCCGCGTAATGCCGAGTATCTGCACGGACGTCTCGAAGCACTGTCGCACGGGCCTAACGTCATTGATATAGCCATCGCTCCGGGCGAGAATCAACACCTATATTACGAGGATTCGACGCTGCTCAAGCGACTGAGTTACTATCCGTACATTCAGGTGGTGGTGATGATAATATTCCTGCTGATAGTGTATTATGCAGTGCTTTCTACCAAAAAAGCCGAGCAAAACAAGGTTTGGGTAGGCCTCTCGAAGGAGACCGCACACCAACTGGGTACGCCTATTTCGTCGCTGATGGCGTGGATGGAACTGCTGCCCGAAATGGGCGTGGGTGCCGAGACGGTAAACGAAATGAATAAGGATGTCAAACGCTTGGAAACCATAGCGTCACGCTTCGGAAAGATCGGTTCGGAACCGAATATGGAACCTGCCGATGCCGCCGACATCGTGCGTAGCGCTGTGTCTTATATGGCGACGCGTGTCAGCGGACGCATAAGCCTCACCGCCGAATATGCACCAACGCCTATGCCGATAAGTGCGTGTGCGCCGTTGCTCGAATGGGTGATGGAGAACCTGATTAAGAATGCCGTGGATGCTATGGACGGGCATGGAGCGATTAGTGTCGCTTGTCGTCCCGGTGACCATGGTGATGTAGTGGTGGACGTGGTCGATACGGGCCGAGGCATTCCGCGCAAGAATTTCAAGACAGTATTTAATCCCGGATATACCACCAAGCGGCGCGGCTGGGGATTGGGACTTGCGTTGGCCAAGCGCATCATCGAACAATACCACCACGGACGCATTTACGTGAGCGCCTCGACGCCCGGCGTGGGCACCACCTTTACCATACGACTGCCGCGTACCGATGACAAAGAACAATAATTACACACAATAATAGCTATTACGATGAATCTTAAGAAATTACTTTTTAGCGCTGCGGCTCTCGTTTTCAGCGTTTCCGCCGCATTCGGTTGGGGACAGAAAGGCCACGATGTGACCGCGTATATTGCCGAACAGCACCTGACACCCACGACAGCCGCTGCCGTCAGCGACATTCTCGGCGGCAAGTCTATTGTCTATTGGGCCAACTGGTTGGATAACGCCAGTCATACGCAGCCCTATGCCTACACCAAGACGTGGCACTATAAGAATATTGACGAGGGTGTGCGCTACGAGGAGGCACCGGCCAACCCTTCGGGTGATGCCGTCACCGCCATACGTGGCCAAATCGAAAGCCTCACCGGCGTCACCAAATGCCCGGACCCCGCGCTATGCCTCAAAATTTTGGTACACGTTGTCGGCGATTTGCATCAGCCCATGCATATAGGACATGCTACCGACCTCGGCGGCAACCGCATCACGGTCAAGTACTTCGGTCGAGACAACAAACTGCATTCCATCTGGGACAATGCCTTAGTGGAAGGCGCTCACAAATGGAGCTACACCGAATGGCAACAGCAACTCGACCGCCTGTCCGCCGACGAACAAGCCGCCGTCATCTCAGGCACTATCGATGACTGGGCTAAGCAGACAATGACTTATGCCGCCGAAATCTACAAAAAGTATCCCGATGGAGCCAAGCTATCCTACAATGACCAGGCATGGGCCGCTCCCATCATCGAGGAACAGCTGCTACGCGGCGGCCTCCGTCTTGCACATATCCTCAATATGATCTTCGACTCCGCCTACGCCGCCGCCCACACCATGCCCTTCGCCACAGCCAAGTAAATACACCCCCTCCATACATATGCGGACGCGCTACGACTTCCTCCAAAAGCCGTGGCGCGTCCGCATTAATCATCTTCGGCCATATCAGTTACTCTCCTCCATATCCTCTAAGGCCGAGATGTGCCGTAAGTCTTTCCTCCCTTCCGCCGCCCTATACTTGTCAACGGACTCATTAGGGACGAGTAGACGGCACTTGCTCTTGTCTACCTCAAGGAAGATGCCTGAACGGCCGCATTTAGGTGATTCGATGGCTAAACATTTATGAGTACGTTTTGCGCTATGCGATAATGTTTGCATTAATGTTAGAGATAATTCACCGATTATGCAATTGTGGGACGAGGACGAAGAAACGATAGACAGACCGGCATCGTAAAATAGGACAGTCAAGGAGAAAACAATAAGCCCGGCTTGGGGGCAGACCAAGCCGGACTTGAGTGTGGAGTATTTTGATGTAGAATGTTATGTCATTCTGCAGTGTCGAGGTGTTACTTCACTTCGATGCCAAGGGTGTTGTATTTGTGCCCGTCTTTCAGGATGACGATGCGGCCGTTTTCGATGACTTTGCGGACGCTTTCGGTCTTGTCTACGGTGATGTCCTCAACGCCTGCCGACCAGTTGACTTTGATCTTGGCGGTACGACCCCAGGTGTTGGTGGCGTTGACGTTGAGCTTGATGTTGCCGGCATCGTCATAGGCTACTTCGACTGTACCGGCGGTGCAGAGGAACAGGGGAACGTTGATTTTGCCGTCTTCGGTCAATGTGCCGTAGAATGTGGGATATACGGAGGACTCGCTGATGCCACCGGCTTGAACTGTTCCGGCTTCACCGGAGTCGCTGATTGTGTATGTGCCAACGCCGTTGGTGTTGGAATTGGGCTTCAGAACCAGTGCGAAGTATTCATTGGCGCTATTGGTGGCCGAGACAACCAGATAGCCCTCTTGGGTTTCTACGGTAGTCTCTTCGGTGGAGAAAGATGCGTCGACGTCCTGTTCGGACATATCATACTCATCGCCTCTTACGACCGAAGTGTCGTGCTTACAAGCAAGTTTATAGGTCTTACCATCGCTGCATACCAGCGTGCCGGTGATCGTCAATATGGCTCCATCCAAGCTTACGGTAAAGGTGGTGCCTTCTTCGAAAGTTAGGAGGACTTTGGTGCCGCTGGAGTAGTCATACATATATGAGTAGTCGGTATCCATATTGGACAGGTCGAACGTGCCGGTGTTCTTTTCTTCGGATTCGGTGATATAGTCAAGGTAGACTATAATAGGTGTTCGTGTCATCTATAGCGCCGTAGAACCAGTCGCCGGATTCGGCGTAGTATTTGAATGAATAATCACCTGTGCATGTGAGGGTGACATCGGCTTCGCCGGCTTTGGCTACGGCGTTGGTGGAGGCCTTAACGGCTTCAACGGCTATCGGACTCTTGCCGAGGCTTTTGGTGTTGATACCGATTACGGGCGTCAGAACGGTCGCGCTTGCGCATACGGGAAGTGCGATTGCAAGTAAAAGAGTAGAAATTTTTTTCATAAAGTTACCTATTGGAGTTAGTTTGTGTTATTATGTCGCCTGCAAAGTTCAGACAAAATTCTGATGTATGCAAATTTTTTTTATCGTTAAATGAAAAAAAAATATGATTGTGCTTGCAAAAGTTGGCTCTTGGGCGGTCAAAAGTGTGCATTTGTCTGTGCTTTGACTGCTAAATTCCGGTTGTCGGATGAGCATCGACACTATATGGGCCATTAGTTGTCAGTAGTCACCGACGGATAATATAAGACGCATAAGTCCGGCCGGGCAGGTCGGACTTATGCGTCTTATATTATGTGTTAGGACGGATAATGTGGCTGCCTCGAGGTTATTTGCGGCGAGCATCAAGCGCGGCAAGTAACTCAACGAGGCTTTGGCGGATGTTACGCAGCTTGGATACGGCGTTGAAGCGGCGTATGGTTGCGGCCTGATCGTTGCGTATGGCCTGCTTGGCGGCCTCGATTTTCAGCCCCTTGTCTTTGATGAGATAGCGTATAAGGCGCAGTTTTTCAATGTCTTTGGGTGTGTACAGACGCGTGCCGCGCTCGCTACGCTTGGGACGCAGGGAGGTGAACTCGCGTTCCCAAAAGCGCAAGGTCGATTGCGGTTCGCCGATGATGTCGGCTACATCGCTGATTTTGTAGTAAAGTTTGTCGTAGGTGTACAAAGCGTTATATTATAAGGTGTACTTGCCGGGCGTTGAGCACCGTTACATTTGCAAATTTAAGAACTTTCGCGTACTTTTGCACATTCAAAACAGGTTTTCTGCAAATTTTTTTGCAGAAAACCTCATAGACAGACTAATCATAAAGATAAAATAACATGCTTACATCAAAGCAGATACGCGACTCATTCAAGCAGTTTTTCGAGTCCAAGGGACACAAGATCGTCCCGTCAGCCCCTATGGTCATTAAAGACGACCCCACACTGATGTTTACCAACGCCGGTATGAACCAGTTCAAGGATATAATTCTGGGAAATGCCGCGCCCAAGTATCGTCGTGTAGCCGATTCGCAGAAATGTCTGCGAGTGTCCGGCAAGCACAACGACCTCGAAGAAGTCGGAATGGATACCTATCACCATACTATGTTCGAGATGCTCGGCAACTGGTCTTTCGGCGATTACTTCAAGCAGGAAGCCATCGACTGGGCATGGGAATACCTGGTGGACGTCCTCAAATTGGATCCGGCACGCCTTTATGCCACTGTATTCGAAGGCGATAAAGCCGATGGGGTGGGGCGCGATGATGAAGCCGCTGCCATCTGGGGAAAGCATCTGCCCAAGGACCATATCCTCAACGGCAATCGCCACGACAACTTCTGGGAAATGGGCGATACCGGACCTTGCGGCCCTTGTAGCGAAATTCACATAGACCTGCGTAGCGATGCCGAACGCGCGGCCGTGCCCGGTGTCGAGCTTATAAATAAGGATCATCCTCAGGTTATCGAAATTTGGAATCTCGTATTTATGCAGTTCCAGCGCATGGCCGACGGCAAACTCGAGCCGCTGCCCGCACGTGTCATCGATACCGGCATGGGCTTCGAACGCCTGTGTATGGCTTTGCAGGGCAAGACGTCAAACTACGATACTGATGTCTTTACACCGCTGATAGACAAGATTGCCGAACTCTCCGGATACAAGTACGGCGAAGACAAGCGTGTGGATATCGCCATGCGCGTCATCGCCGATCACACTCGCACCATAGCATTCTCCATCGCCGATTCGCAGCTGCCTTCCAATACCAAAGCAGGCTACGTCATTCGCCGCATTCTGCGTCGCGCCGTGCGCTATGCTTACACCTTCTTGGGCCAAAAGAATGCCTTTATGTACCGCTTGGTGGATACGCTTATCGATATTATGGGCGATGCTTATCCCGAGCTCAAGGCTCAGCGCGACCTTATCATACGCGTCATCAAAGAAGAGGAAGATGCCTTCCTGCGCACTCTCGACAAGGGCATTGCGATGCTCGAAAGCGCTATCGCTGCAGCGCGTGCCGAGGGCCGTACCGTCATCGATGGCAAGCAGGCATTCACATTATATGATACATATGGATTTCCCTTGGATCTGACACGCCTTATCCTCAAGGAACAAGGCATGGATCTCGACCAAGAAGGCTTTGATCGCGAGATGCAGGCTCAGAAAACACGTGCACGGAATGCCGCCGCCGTCACCGCCGGCGACTGGGTAATCCTGTCCGAGGGTGAGGAAAGCTTTGTCGGCTATGACGAGACCTCGACCAAGGCGCACATCCTTCGCTACCGTCAGGTGACTCAGAAAAACCGCACATTCTTCCAGGTGATTTTGGATAAGACGCCTTTCTATGCCGAAATGGGCGGTCAGGTAGGCGATAGCGGCAAACTGACCGATGACGCTACCGGCGAAACTGTAGACGTATATGATACCAAACGCGAGAATGGTGTGGCCGTGCATCTGCTGACCAAGATGCCGTCCAATCCCGAGGCGACATTTACCGCCGCCATAAATGTTGAACGTCGCCGGCAGATAGAGTGCAACCATACAGCCACTCACCTGCTGCATTACGCTTTGCGTCAGGTACTCGGCTCGCATGTCGAGCAAAAAGGCTCGTATGTCTCCGCCGAGTCGCTTCGCTTTGACTTCTCTCACTTCCAGAAGGTTACGCCCGAGGAATTGCATCGCGCCGAACGCATAGCCAATGCTATGGTGCGCAAGGCTATACCGCTGGACGAACGCCGCGACTGCCCCATAGCAGAAGCTCGCGAAATGGGCGCTATGGCCCTCTTCGGCGAAAAATACGGCGACCGCGTACGCGTTGTACGCTACGGCGACAGCATCGAGCTGTGCGGTGGCACCCATGTGGCCAATACCGGTAATATTGGTATGATCAAGATTTTGAGCGAAAGCAGTGTCGCTGCCGGCGTGCGCCGCATCGAGGCCGTCACCGCATCGCATGTTGAGGATATGATTGACTCAATTAGCGACAACTTGCGCCAGTTCAACGCCTTGCTCAATAACGTGCCCAACGCCGTACAGGCTCTGCGCAACGCCATCGAGGAAAATGCAACGCTCAAAAAGCAAGCACAGCAATATTTCGAGGAGCGCGTCAATGCACTGACTACACGCCTTCTCGAAAAAGCTCCCATCGAAAACGGCATACGCATTGTGTCTATGAGCGGGCTTCGTCTCCCGGACATACCCAAGGCTGTGGCTATGGCTGTACGCCGTGACTCGCCCGAAGCCACGGCATTCATAGCCGCTACGGTCAATCCGACAGGCACACCACAGTTGACCGTCGCACTTACAGACGACCTTGTCAAGGGTGGTCTCAATGCCTCGAATATTGTGCGCGCTGCTGCCAAGTTGATTAAAGGCGGTGGCGGTGGACAGCCCGGATTTGCACAAGCCGGCGGCAAGGACAAGGATAATCTTGCCCAAGCCTTGGAGGCACTTCGTGCAGCTGTACTCGGCTGATGGACGAACTCGTTGAGGATTGCAGATGTGCCATGCCGGGAATAATACCCAACTTGAGGCAAAAGTAGACTCAATGTAAAACGCTTAATAAGACTGACGGATGTCCGCAGTCCGGGGAAGTACACCAAAAAGTGCCTGCCGGAGTGTGGACGTCCGCCGTTAATATACTTTTAGTTCGCCGTTAATGTTAAATCGCTTAAAGATTAACCAAATTTATATATCAACAATAGAGATTATTGCGTATCTTTGCAACGTACTATCTAAAGGCCTCAATGCCATGAAACCGGCTGCTATGTCAAATGGTTGTGAAAATGTTGAGGCCGAAGACAAGATGCTGAAAATATAATCAAAAACATATCTATTATTAACCAAAACAGTCTTTTATGAAAAAGTTTTTACTCAGCCTCGCTGCTGTAGTTCTCGCCGGTGCTTCGGCACTTGCCGCTGACTACACCATCACGATGAAGGATGTGGCTCCTGCCGATGCGAAGAGTTTCACAGCCCAGGGCTTCACTTTCACTACGGAAAAGAATAATGGTCAGAAAGCTCCTACGTATAGTAGCAAGGGCGACTTTCGCGTCTATGCGAAAGGTACGATGACGATTACCGCTCCTACAGGTGTCAATATTACAGCCATCAACTTCACTATCTCTGCACAGGGTCTCAAACGTCAAACCACCATCACTCCTTCGGTAGGTAAAATCACCGAGGCTGCCGGTAGCTGCTCTTGGGCAGGTTCGGCCAATGCCATCACGTTTACAGTAGGTGATAAGGCCACCATAGGCACAGACGGTGCTACAAAGGCCGGTCAATTCTGCATTGACGCTCTGACCATCACCACAGACAAATCATTTGTCACTAAGGACCCCGCCGGTTTGAAGTTTGCTCAGGACGCTATCACCGCCAAGCTTGGTGAAGCCGTCCCCGCAAATGTTCTCAGCAAGGACACCGATGCAGCTGCCGTATACACATCATCCGATGCGACTGTAGCTACCGTCAACGCTGCTACCGGTGTTGTGACCCTCGTCGCAGCCGGTACCACCACCATCACTGCCGAGACCGAAGCTACAGAGGACTTCGAAGCCGGTAAAGCTTCGTACACTCTGACCGTTGTCGATCCCGCTACAGCCGGTAACACCATCTATGAAAACGACTGTCTGACCGATGCTTGCGGCTTCACTTTCGAAGCAGGCGAGTTCAACCCCTGGAGCATTAACTCCAAGTACGGTCTGAAGGCCAGCGCATTCGATGCCGCCAGCAAGGTTGCCAGTGCATCCGATGCTTACGCCGTATCGCCCGTACTCGACCTCACCGGTCGTATCGCTCCCGCCGAAATCTCCTTCGAGCAGGCTATGAACCAGTTCAAGCTCAACAATGAACTTATTGCTGTGGCTGATGTTGTGAAATATGTTGAGATCTCTGTTCGCGAAGCCGGTACCACCGCTTGGACCAAACTTGCCGATGTTACAGCTCCCGAGAAATTCGATTGGACATACTATGCAGACAAAGCAGACCTCAGCGCATACGTAGGCAAGAAGATACAGGTTGGTTTCCACTACACCTCCACCGCCGAAATCGCCGGTACTTGGGAAATCAAGAATGTCAAAGTTTCTGCAGCCAAGCAAGGTGGCAAACTTGACGCCAACCTCAAATTTGCTGAAGAAGCAATCACCGCCAACCTCGGCGAAGCCGCTCCCGCCAACGCTCTCACTATGGACACCAACGCTGCCGTAACATACACTTCGTCTGATGTCAATGTAGCTACCGTAGACGCTGCCGGTGTCGTAACCGTTAAGGCTGTCGGTACTACCGTCATCACCGCCAAGACTGCCGAAAACGACAAATACTACGCAGGCACAGCATCCTACACCCTCACCGTTGTAGACGCAAGCAACGTCGTATACGAGCACAGCTGTACGACCGAAGACTGCGGCTTCACTTTCGAAGCAACTACCGACTTTAACCCCTGGTCAATTGACACCAAGTATGGTCTGAAAGCCAGCGCATACGTCAGTGGCGCTACTAATGCATCCGATGCTTACGCCGTATCGCCCGTACTCGACCTGACCAACCGCAAAGCTCCCGCCGAAATCACCTTCGAACAGGCTATGAACCAGTTCAAGCTCAACAATGAACTTATTGCTGTGGCTGATGTTGTGAAATATGTTGAGATCTCTGTTCGCGAAGCCGGTACCACCGCTTGGACCAAACTTGCCGATGTTACAGCTCCCGAGAAATTCGATTGGACATACTATGCAGACAAAGCAGACCTCAGCGCATACGTAGGCAAGAAGATACAGGTTGGTTTCCACTACACCTCCACCGCCGAAATCGCCGGTACTTGGGAAATCAAGAATGTCAAAGTTACAGCCGACAAGGCCGGTATCAATGACGTTGTAGCCGATGACGACAATGCTCCTGTATACTACTACAACCTTCAAGGCGTACGTGTAGACAACCCCGCTAACGGTCTCTACATCCGCGTTCAGGGCAAGAAAGCCACCAAGGTATTGGTTCGCTAAGACTTAGCTGATAAACACGATTATTTCAACATAGGGTGGATGCGCCTTGGCGCATCCACCTTTTTTGTATTATCGATGGACAGCAAGGCGTAATGGGAATAATGGGAGTAATGAGAGTGATGAGAGTGATGAGAACAATGGTGATGCTGTAACGAGAACAATAGTAAAGCTGAGAACAATGTCATAGCTCCCGTAGCTCCCATCTTTCCCATGGCCTTATAATGTCCGAAGGTGCGGTCACGCAATAAAAGCGGCGGCATCCCGATTGAGGGGATGTCGCCGTATGCCTTTGGCTGCTGTGAAGGCGCCGATGGCGCGTGAAAGGGTATGGTGGTGGAAATTACTTGGCGGCGCGGCGACGTTTGTGCGCGTTGACTACGTGTTGTACAAAGGCGCGTTCGGCGCTGCGGAGGCGCAGCAGTTGTTGCGGCGTCAGTATTTCCTTGAATTTATCGAAGTATTGAAGTTCGATTTCGGCTTCGTCCTTTTTCTGCTCGAAGACGGCGCGTGCGGCGACTTCGCATTCGGTGTCGGTGGCTTTATCGTTGCGCATTGTACGGTTTTCGATACTGCGTGTTTCGCGATATATGCGCTCGAGTTCGTCTTCCATCTCGTCGTAGAGGTCAAAGAACTTGTGCGCCTGTTCGGTGGACAGGTCGAGCTCCTTGGTGAGCCATTGGTGTTTGTATTTGCGCATTTCTACGGTCCAAGCGATGCGATTTTCATCGGACATACGTTGGGCCGGAGCCATCAGGGGCATAGCTGCCGCGATGATGAGTGCGGATATTAGGATGTGGTTCCTTTTCATTTTATTTTCCGGTCATGGTTGCGGCAAATGCCGTGCTGTCGGCTTCGAGCATTTGTACGTCTATGCTGTCAGCCATCAGTGAATCATATAGTTCCCATTGATTGACGTCGTCTATAAAGTATTCGTCGATAAATTGTGGGTTGTCAACGGCCGAGGCCAATGTGGGGTTGTTGTCTATAGACATTTCGTCGGTGTGCGACATCAGAGTGAACATCTTGAGCATACACCATACGCCTGCAAACATTGCTGCCATGTAGGCGTATGGACGTATGCGATGCCATAGTGTGCGCGGCTGAGCCGCACGAGCTATGGTGGCGGGGTCTTCCAGCTCCGGACGTTCGGGCAGGTTTGCCGCCATTTTGGAAGCAAAGTCAGCGAAGTAGCCCTCGGGGACGGTGAGGCCGTCGCGGCGCGAGCATTTTTCTTGCAAGTCTTTATCTTCGGGTTGTTTCATATATTAATATGAGAAAATTGGTTGTTTTTGAAGCGGTTAGGTTTTTCGTCTCGGCGTATTGTCGCCGTCCGTGTCATCTAATCTTGCGGCTCCCGCTTGGGCGCCTTTTGTTGTTATAGACTTTCGGAGGCGGCGATGGTTTAATGGCGTTATTGATTTTTTTCGATAAAAGTTTCGATTTTTTTTACGGCAAAATGGTATGAGGTCTTGAGCGCGCCTACGCTTGTGCCGAGGATAGCGGACATATCCTCGTATTTCATTTCGTCGAAGTACTTCATATTGAATACAAGGCGTTGCTTCTCGGGGAGAGTTGCAACGGCCTCGCGCAACAGACGTTGTGCACGGTCGCCGTCAAAGTAAGGGTCGCCTTCGATGGTATTGACCAGCATTGCCTGCTGGTCGTCCAGCGAGATATTGAGGCGGCGACGTTCGCGTTCGAGGAACGTAAGGCTCTCGTTGATGGCTATCTTATAGAGCCAGGTGGATAGACGTGCATCGCCGCGAAAATTCTCGAGCGAAGACCACGCCTTGATGAAAGTGTTCTGCAACAAGTCATTGGCATCGTCATGGCTTTGCACCATACGCCTGATTTGTCGATACAACGGCTCGGTGTACATGGCTATGACGCGTCCGAATGCCGCACGGCACGTCTGAGGCGATCGCAGTTCGGCTATGAGCTGTACATCGTCATTGTTGTCTTTGGCCTTGTCTCGGAATATTGACATTATGCTGTGGCGTGCGGTGTCTCTTTTTGTTTGTCAAAGTTACGCATTATCTGCCATACGGCCAAGCCGTGAGGCTGCTTTAACGTATTTTTTTGCGCTTTCGGGCTGTTGTTTGATTTGCGTTTTTTGCTGTAAAGGAAAATATTCGTACCTTTGTCATATCGCGTACGCCATTAGCTTAACGTTATGTGCTTTGCCGTATGCGACAAAACATAATATTTAACCATAAAACCCAAGACAAGATGAAACAGCTCTTTTTAATTCTCAGCGTCTTTGTGCTCGCATTCGGTATGACCTCGTGTGGCGCAGGCTATGACCTTGACAAGTGCAAAGCTTTGCAGGAAAAAGTAGATAACGGTGATGAACTGACTCAGGACGATTATGCCGAGATGATATCGCAGGCTCGAGGCCTTAATGCTTTCTTGGATACTCGTGTATCCAAAATGGAGAATATGGACCTTGCCGAAATTACCGAATTTATTCAGGAATCCGCCAAGATGGAGGAGGGTAAGCTTGCCTTGACTTTCGACAATGCGTTGAAGAGTGCCGCAGCTATGGACGAACTCAATGAGGATAATATGAAAGCCTATAAGGAATACGAGTCCGAATTGGATAAGTACAAAGAACACGGCATAGAAGTGGGCAAGAAATTGTCCGAGAAAGCTCTCGGTGCTTTGGCCGAATAATACAGCCATTTAATTTAGAAGCAAAACAGAATAACCTCCAAACACAACGTTAAGATGAAACAACTCTTTTTAATTCTCAGTGTCTTTGTGCTTACCCTCGGACTGACCTCCTGTGGTGGCTACGATCTGAAGAAATGCGAACAGCTGCAAGAGAAAATCCAAGGCGGTGATGAACTGACTCAGGACGATTATGCCGAGATGATATCGCAGGCTCAGGCTCTCAACGTATACCTCTGCGGAATCGCTGACAAGATGGCCGATGTTAAAGATGGTGATGATTTCCGGAAACTCAGCGAAGAAAGCAATGAACAAGGCAACTTTTATCAGAAGTTCATCAATAAGCTCGAAAGCGCCAATGCTATGGACGAATTCGAAGACGCCAATGTCGATGCCTACAAAGAACTGACGAAGGCCAACGATGAGCTCAACGAGAAACTCGCCAAGGCTTTCGAAGCAGCCTTCAAAGCCGGTGGAGCAGCTGCTTTAGGCCAATAATCAGTAGTTAAAATGCAGTAAAAGCCACGCGTATGCCCGTAACGGTGTATGCGTGGCCTATATATCAAAACAAGTTAAGATAATAAAGTATGATGATTTTTGCCGGACTTCGCCATTGGTTGGCAGTGATTGTAGGCATATTGATGATGATTCTTGCCGCGTGCGGCTCGGGCAAGGGTGATAAGGCTCGGGACACGGACAGCACCGTCACGGTTCAGAATATGATCAACCTCGGCGAAGCGTATGACAGCGTGGAATGTCAGCGCCTCCTCGATTTGAATTATGATATCCAAAAAAAGGACATCGAAAGCCTTGTGACACAATGTGAAGCGTTGATCTCGCCGTTGATCAAATCGCTGTACAACGTACAGCAAATGCCCCAAAAGGATGGCAAGTCCGCCATAGATGCGTTCCACAAGATACGTTCGTCCAAACCGATGATGTATGCCACTCAGTTGGCAGGCTTCCTGTATCTGGCCGAGAGTCTTGAGAATATCCCCGATGATTTGCGCCAACGCGCACGCAGTCAGTTCGATTTGTCCTCCGAACTGCAATCCGCGCTTAATGAGACTATGTCTGCGCAGTCAAATTTTGACCCCGGAGAGGATGATGAGCATTGAAGCAAGCACCCGTAAAGGTTCGTAATACGTAATTGCTCGAAAATATGAAGCGAATACTTCTGATACTGAGTGTTGTATTGATTTCGTGCGGCATAATGTCGGCTCAGCAGGTCTATAGTCCGAATGAGTGCAAGACTTTATATAAAAAGATCAAGAAGCATAGGCAAGAGAAAACCTCGGAAGACTATGCAGCCATAATCTCTAATGCACGCGGCTTGACAGCCTTCTTAGACTACAAAGTGGGCGAGATGCTGCAAGCCGGCCCCGAGAAATACGAGCAGATGTTCCTCGAAGTGGCTGCAACAGACGAGTTTAAATACTTGAATACCTTTATCTCGTACCTGCGCAGCCTCAACCGCCTGGGCAAGCTCCAGGGCGCAAACGTGGCGGCGTATAACGAGCTGATGGACGAGTACGACAAGATGGAGCAGCGCGGCAAGCCGATTTCGGAAGTACTGCGATAGCCCCGTATCTGCATAAATACACAAATAGCCGCTGTCACCGTTTCCGGTCAGCGGCTATTGGCGTATTTTTGTCGAGGCATTTACTCTCTGTGGGCGAGAACGGCTATGGTGCGAGTGTCGCACGAGCGGGAGGTGAGGGTGTCGAGGACGATGTAGTCCGGACGGTTGTCCACTGCCTGCGGGTCGGTGACTACGTATGCATCGTGTGGCACGGCATCGAGGTTCGTAGCATGGTTCATGCGGTCGTTAAGATAGTAATTGATAGTGTAATAGCGCAGCAGCGAGTCGCCGGTGATGACACCGTACAGCAGCGCTTCTTTCGGCACTTGCCGGGCAACGGCTTCGGCGGCCGGGCGGTCGCTCTTGGGATTGAGCAGCATCGGGGCGAATGTCGATGCGTAGCTCAGAAACAGTAGGTATGCAATGACGACTGCCCCGGCGGCGGCGTTAGCTTCGCGGCTGCGCGTGACCAGCCACCATACCCCGGCAATGACCGGCAAGAATGTCATGATGTACTGCCACCACGTCGGCGTGTATATGCGCAGATGGCCCAAAGATATGTGCGAAAGTATGGTCAAGGCGATGGGTGCGATGATAGCGAGCAATGCAAGCACGCGGGTGAATATGCGCATAAATTTGGCGGTGCGGCACTGCCACAGCAGCCACGACAGACCCATTGCGATAAACGGGTACATCGGCAGCAGATAGACACTGCGTTTGCTTGACGGGATGCAGTAGAAGATGAGGACAGTCAGCGCGACTGTCCACGCCATCTTCGTAAGGTTTGGCTTGCTGTCGCGGTTGCGCCACGCTGAGGCTGTGGCCGTGCGCACGCGGCGCAAACATAGCGCCATAAGCGCCGGGATGGTCCACGGTAGCACGCCCCACAGCAGCGTTACGAAATTGTACCACCACGGGTTGACATGGCTGTCGTAGGACATAGTGCCGGTAAGTCGTCCGATATTTTCTTCCAAGGCAAGACGTACAAACTCATCGCCTCCGCGCAGGTACGCAGCGTAATACCATAGTGCCGGCAGCAGTAGCGAGGCCACCAGCAGCCCCAGCATTACGGCCGCCGTGCGCAGGACGTTGTCGCGGCACAGCATGCGGTAGATGCCCATGGCCAGCAGCGGAAGCAGTGCGCCCACCGGGCCTTTGGTAAATACGCCGCCGCTGAGCAAAAGTACAGACGCCACGGCATAGCCCCACCGTCGCCGCCCGCCGCTCTCGTACATCAGATAGATGCTGTAGCAGGCACCCACGATGCACGCCGTCAGCACCATGTCTACGCGGCAGGCTATGGAGGCACGGAACAGCTCGAAAGACGTCAGTGTCAGGCCGAAGGTCATCCATGCACGGTCGCGCCCGATGCGTGGGGCCATAACTTTCCATCCGAATATTACGAGGAATATCGCGCTTAGAGCTGAGGGCAGACGCGCCGTCCAGGTGCTGACAACGCCGCCGTTAAAGATTTCCGAGAATAGGGCTATGAGCCAGGCCAGCAGAGGCGGTTTGTACGGGATGTCACCGCCGCAGGACGTCGGCAGTATCCAGTCGCCGCTGTTGAGCATCGAAACGGCCACGATGGCCTCTCGCGGCTCGCCCTTGCTGTTGAACCAGGGCAACCCGAGCCATGGGAGCAATAGCACTCCCGCGATTATGATCAGTATGATTGTATTACGTTTCATATTCGGTGTCTATGGAATTGATTTTCGGCGAAATTTTGCGCTTGAAGATGATGACGGCAAATTGACTATTCGTCCGAACCAATATTTACTGAGATACTTACGCCGATGCTCCAAGGATTGGCCTGCTGGTAGAAGGCATGGCCTATGCTGACAAAGAAGAAGGTATTGTATCGTGTATCTGTGATATTTTCGGCGAAAAGTCGTAGACTGCCAAGGCGATGTTGCAAGGTGACGGCGGCATCAAGTGTGGCATAGAAAGGCTGTTCCATAGTGTTGGCATCGTCCCAGTATATGCGGCCGGCCGCGTGTACGGCAACGTCTACCATAGGGGTGATGCCGGCAAAAGTCCAAGGCAGGACGTAGTGCGCTCCTCCAAACAGGGTGTGCCGCGGCGCGTAGGGCAGCTTATTGCCCTCCATATCGGCTATGCCGTTATGGTATTTGGTGAAGCGAGCGTCCGTGTATCCGTACGAAGCACGAAGAGTCAAAGCCTGAGTGGGACGGAAGGCAACGGAGGCCTCGAGCCCGATGCTACGCGTACGTCCGGCGTTGGTCATAGCGCGTCCCGTGGTGTTGCCGTGCGGAAATATCGTGAGTTGCTGGTCGCGGCAGGCCATCCAATAGCCGAGAACTTCGGCGCTGAAACGTTTGTCGCTGCTTTCGAAGCCCGTTCCGAATTCGTATGTCCAGTTGCGTTCGGGACGGTAGGTGAGCATGGCGTCGATATCATACTCGGCTTGCATACCCATCTGCTCCATCATTTGCTGTTGAAGAATGTCGCTGAACATCTGAGTATTGTATCCGCCGGCTTTGTATCCGCGAGCCACCGAACCAAAGATGCGCCAGCGGCTGTCCGGTGCGTAATTGATAAATACTTGCGGCAGCAACTCGTTGAAAGTCTGGTGCAACGAACCGTTATTGTCTATCGTTATGGGTCGTGTTTGCAGCGGGATTTGTGCTCCTGTGGGCAGTGTGCGATACATTGTCACCGATGTATTGACCGCTCCGATGTAGTCCATACTGACGCGCTCAATGTCCCATCGAAGTCCGCCGCGCAGTGTCCAGTGTCCGAGGTGCAAAGTGCTTGTATGATAAACCGAGAAGCCTCCGTCCGTGATGTCAAAATTGCTGCCTAACAGCATTTGCTCCTCGTCCCAGCGCAATTGCATACCCGGCGGCAGCGACTTGTTGGCGTTGTCCAATATCAGGCGTTCGATCCCCTCCTGCTTGAAAATTACCGGAGCGTCTGTGTGTGCCTTCTTGGCAAATCCGAAGACTCCGAGCAGCCAATCGTAAGACTTGCGAGTGCCTTTGGCAAAAATATCCTGGGTGAAAGCCCATTCGTGCCGCTTTTGGCGCAGGGTGAAGTAATCGGCGCGCGTGAAGTCCTGATCCATAATCATATCATCGTTCAGATACTGCACCGAGGTCTGCGATGTAGCCACCATGCGATTGCCGGTAAAAGATACCGACAGCCCGTCGGCAAAACCGCTGCGGCGATACGATGCCGGGTCGTTGTAATCTATGCGTCCCGTGGCGGCCGAGGCGTATGGATAGCCGTGCTGTTTGACATATCCGTAAGTCGCGGTATTGGCCAGACTCCAGCGACCTCCGGGATGCCACGACAATTTCCATCGGGCGTTGGCTTGACGCTCGCGTCCGCAGTGGCTGTTGTCGTAATCGTTACGGTAAAATCCGTCTGTCATCGAGCCGTATGCCGTCATCGAGGTGGCTACTTTCGAGCCGAGACGTCCGTACCATCCTGCATTGAGGCGTGCGGTGTTGGCGCGAGCATACGAGGCGCCTAATTGCCATCCGCGGCGACTCCACGGCGAGGGCGTGAAGATGTTGATTTGTCCGCCTATGGCGTTGCGCCCGCTCAGTACCGACCGTGTGCCGCGCAGCACCTCGATGCGGTCGATGTCCGGTATATCGAAGTCGTAATTGTCCTTATTGAGGTATGGGATGCCGTCCACGTTGAGACTTACTACCGGCTGGTCGATGCGTGCACCCATACCTCGGACATATATCGAGGAGGTCATGCGCGATCCGTAGGCCGGTATAAAGAAGTTGGGGGCGACATCGCTGATGTCGCGTATGGCCGAGATGTCAAGAGCCTTGACTGCCTCGGCATCGAGACGTGTAGCCGGCTCAATTTGGCTGTTGGGCAATTGCTTGACGCCCACCACTTCGACATCGCGCAGGTATCCCACCACGGGATTGGCGATGCTGTCCGAGACTCTCTCTGTCTGTGTGGCCGCGGGCGCGGCCATAGTATCAATAGTGCCGGCCATCACGGCGGCAACGATTAGAGTATGATGTGTGCTAAAAGTCATTTGTAGTCAAATGTATTGGCTTATTCGACTGCAAAGGTACGATTTTTGCGCCATATAGTTTCTATGAATGTACATCCTAAATATAGGGTAAATGATACAGGTATATGATAAATACGTGCGGCCGGGCGACATTTGCGTCGCCCGGCCGCACGCGTATTGGTAAATACCCGGCTCTACTAATGCGTAAGGTGTACGTCCAGTTGCGGGAAGGGGAAGTGCACACCGGCAGCAGGCAGCTCGGTGTAAAGACGCTCGTACATATCGTAATACAGCGGCCAATAATGCTCGCTGCGGGTCCATGCGCGAGCCTTGAGTGTCACCGAGGAGGCGTCAAGGCCTTCGACGGTGACTGTCGGCGAACGGTCGATGCGTGCGGTACCCAGCGCTTCGGTAGGCGTTGGGATGTCTTGGTTTATCTGCTCGACGTGACGGCGCACACGGCGGTGGAACATACGCCATAGGCGTCCATGTTTCTTTTCTTCGACTACTGTCTCGTTCTCGGCTTTAGCTTCGGCAACAGCTTGCTGTTGAGCCTCATAGCGTGCGCGGTCGTCTTCAACATATTTGGTGACTATACGGTTGTCCGAAGCAAATATCGAGAGTATGGCACGGCGGGCGTTGGCCACGTCATCGCCGTAAGCGATGGATACGTCCCACTCGACGCGGCGGTAGTCCTGACGCGACCAGTTGTTGACGCTGCCGGTGGACAGTCCGCCGTTGGGGATGATGATGGTCTTATTGTCGTATGTGCAGATGATTGTATGGAATATCTGGATTTCGCGCACATATCCGGCGAAGCCCTGAGCTTCGATGTAATCGCCGACCTTGTAGGGCTTTAGTAGCAGTATGAGCACGCCGCCGGCAAAGTTCTGGAGCGTGCCGCTCAGCGCCATACCTATGGCGACGCCGGCCGAGGCAAAGAGCGCAATAAAGGACGAAGTCTCGATGCCCAGTATGCCGATTACGATGACTATGAGCAGGAAGTAGAGCACGATTTTGACCATGCTCAGGATGAACGTGGCCAACGATCGGTCAACCTTGCGCCGCGTCATCACTGCCGATGCTACGCGGTACAGGCGCTTGATGATGAGCTTGCCTATATAGAATACAATCAGGGCGGTCACCAGGTCTATGGTGAAGTGCACGGCAGAAGTCATCAAATTGTTGATAAGATCGTCAACCGGCAGTGACTGTACGTGTTTTATTTCCTCCTTGATGGAAGGAATGCTGTCGGGCAGCAGATTGAGTGGCGTTTGCAATAGTGGAAACATATTCTAAGTCTGTCTGTGGTTGTTTCTAAGTCTGTCTGTGGTTGCGGCTTGGCGTCCATGATTTCGCGGCATTATTGCCGTGAACCGGGCCTCGTCAGTTTGTAGTATTGAAGGCGTGCTGCGATACATCGGAGTACCACGCCAGAGTATTGTAATTTTTTGTCGAAGCGGCGGCGGCATTTTCGAGCGGGTAGGTGGACAATCCGCAATGATATTCGAGGCTGATGCGGTTCCATAACCGTGGGGTGGCGGCGGCATATATAACGGCACGGTCAAGGGCAGCATCCAGCGCAGTCTTCAGTTGTGTGCCTTGCCCCTCGGGCCGTGTTGCGTCTTCGGAGATGTATTGGCACAATCCATCGTAGTAGTGTCTTAGGTCGTAAAACCAGCATCGGCTTTCGACCATAAAAGGCTGTTGTTTGAACCCTTCCGGCAGTTTTCCCTTGCCTGAGGCTATGATATTGCGGCAGGCAGTGGCCACGTCGTCCAGCGCCGCTGTGGACACTACGCTGATGGTACAGGTGCGGTCTTTGGGCGAAGTCTTAGCATTGTAGTAGTCAAAGGTATTGGTGGCGGCGTGCACAAGACCTCCATCGGCATATTCGAAAAGACGGGGAATGTTTTTCTCGTAAGGCATTCCGTCAAGCAGCAGCTCTGTGGCGCTACCTATAATATAGGGCGTGGTGTTGCGCAGTTCGTATTCCACTTCGACGGAGGCCATAAAGCAGCAGTCAAAGTAGACATACGCCCATGTCCCGCTTTGTTCGAGCACCCGGCGCAGGGTGGTGATATTCATTACGCGTCCGCGGTCTTCGCCCCAAGCCGTAGGCCGGGCTTCATCGTTGGATGTATTGTCTTCTATGCCGGTTTGCAGCCATCCGTTGCCGTGGCTCCAAAGTACCAGGCCGTAGGAGTGCGCCGGAGCCAGAGTGCGAGCATCCTTGAGTACTCGTATCATACGTTCGGAGTGTACCGAGCTGAGCCCGTCCGAGGCGTAGTCGCGTAGGGGCTTGAGTCCTTCGGCGGCTACACGGTACAGCTTGGCATTGCCGTCGATGTCGCCGCGGTACACCAGCACTTGCCCGGGTAGGGGGTTGTTGGCAACGGCTTCCTGAATTTCGACAAGGTCTTTTTGGTCGCAGCCGTTCGAACCGAGACTGTTGCATGCCGCCATATATACGATGATGGTGTGCTCGCTCGGTTGGCCTTCGGGCTCGTCTTTTGACGAGCCGCAGGATACGGCGGTGACGGCTAAAAATATGACGGCGACGATGTCTGTCAGCCGTTTTAGGATAGATTTCATACGGATGGTGATTTGATTTGTCGAGCTATTTTGTTCGATGGTATTGCTCTTTTAATTTTTGGACGAGTCGTAGCGCGTATGGGCGTCCGGCGTCTATGAGTGCCGGGTCGTGCGCATCGCTGTTGACCACAACGGGCACACCGTCGGCGATGATGCGCGGCAACCATCGCTCGTCGGGGAATAGTCGTCCGAGACGAGACAATGCCTTGGTGTTGATTTCGACCGTGATGCCCGAGGCGGCGACTTCGTGCTGGTATGCGTCCATAGCGTCCAAATACCATCCGTGCTGTACCAGGTCGGGGTCAAATACTACGCTGTTTTGTTCCACCTTGTCCAGGTGTCCGAGTATGTCCAGCCCTCCCCGAGCCAGCATTTCGGCGCTGTGGTCGTAAAATGTCCGCACTACGTATTCGATGTCGTTGCCGAAGTGCCGATGCATATTGCTCATAAAGCGCTCGGGACTGCCGTCAATGTCTATATACAGACTGCGGTCGTCCTTGGCCGGGATAAAGTGTACCGAGCCGATGACGTAGTCCAAGCCCAAGTCGCTGAAATACTGTGAAGAAGGACCCCATTGCGCTCCGAGGTAGTCCACCTCCATTGAACGGTAGAAGTGTACTTGAGGCCAACGCCGTTGTGCGGCTTCCACTTCGGCAAAATATGTCGGGACATCTTCGGCCTTCATATTGCAGGGCGAGTCGATGGGCACGGGCGAATGGGGGCTGTATCCGTAATGGAGCATCCCGGCCTTGGCGGCCGCCTCGGCAAAGGTGGCCATATCGGCGTGCCCATCGCAGAATTGGGTGTGCGAGTGAAAGTTATATGCAGTGTCGATGCCTATGAGGGATGCGAAGTCTTTCATCTATACTTGGTGGCCGTAGGTCTCTTGAGGCCGTAGGCCGTTATTTGTCATCAGTCTTTAATGATTGAATTGTTGCGGCGGAAGCATATCAGCCAACGGGCAAAAACGAGAGCCAGTATCGCAGCCGTGGCCACGCCAGCGCACGTGGCCACGCCCCAGTCAAGGCCGAAGCCTTCGGGACGGCGTGCAAACAGCAGGTATGATATGCTTACGGCGGTCATAAACATGGCCGGCAACAGGGTGATAATGAATGCCTTGCCGTGGCGCACCAGATAGACCGTGCAAGCCCATAGCGTAAAGACGGCCAGTGTCTGATTGCTCCACGCAAAGTAGCGCCACAATACGTTGAAGTCTATCATCATCACCACAAAACAAGCGGCAAATATAGGTGCACTTGCTACCAGTCGATGCCACAGCTTTTTCTGGGTAAAGGAGAACATATCGGCGGCGGTCAGGCGTGCCGAGCGCAACGCAGTATCACCCGTAGTGATGGGTGCGGCGATGACTCCCAGTAGCGCAAGTATACCACCGACGGTGCCCAGCCAGGATATGCTGACGTCCTGTACCAATGCCCCGGCACTGTTGTTGTGCGCTGCCATATATTCGCCCAGCTGCTCGTATCCGCCGGTGAAAGCGATAGCCGCTGCCGCCCAAATAAGTGCTACAAGACCTTCGGCAACCATAGCTCCGTAGAATATGGGGCGGGCAAGGCGCTCGTTGGACAAACAGCGCGTCATCATCGGCGATTGAGTGGCATGGAAGCCGGAGATGGCGCCGCAGGCTATGGAGACAAACATCATCGGGAATACCGGGTTGTCGTTACGCGAAGCAAGGCCGTCGGCAAATCCATCCGGGATGGTTACATCGCCGAAAAACATATATCCCATCAGGCCGACAGCCATAAACAGCAGCGCCGCACCAAATAGCGGATAAATCTTGCCGATGAGTTTGTCGATAGGCAGCAGCGTGGCCAAAATGTAATATCCGAATATCAGAGCTATCCATATCGTACTGTTCCACCGGGTCATCCCGGAAAGGAGGTCGGCGGGGGTGATTACGAAGACTGCCGCCACCAAAATCAGCAATACTACCGAAAATACGCGTATGACTTGCTTTATGGTGTTTCCTAATTGGCTGCCTACGATTTCGGGTAGCGATTTGCCGCCCATGCGTAGCGATATCATTGCCGAAATAAAGTCGTGGACGCCGCCGGCGAATATCGTTCCGAAGACAATCCATAAGAAGGCGGCCGGGCCGAACATCACGCCCATGATAGCACCGAAAATCGGGCCGAGACCGGCGATGTTCAGAAATTGAATCAGAAATACCCTCCATGCCGGCATCGGTACATAGTCTACACCATCATTGGACGTATGCGCCGGGGTCAGGCGCTTGGGGTCTATGCCGAACACTTTTTCGACTAAGGTTCCGTAGACAAAATATCCACCGACAAGCACTGCCAGTGCCACAAGAAAAGCTGTCATAATGGTAATGTTTTCATTGATAGTGTGATATATGATGCGTTGACGCGTGTACTTATGCCCGGGCGTACCCGAAAATGTAGAGCCGAGCTTGCCGTCCAGCCGGGTGCGGCGGGTGCGGCCGTTGTTTCCCTACAAAATTACAAAAAATTCCGGCATCGCGGCATACTGCATTTTCAAAAAATACAAAAGAGTTGGGCGCGCGTGGGCGCGCGCGAGGGAGAAGTCGTAATGTACGGTCCGAAAAAGGGAGGCGAAGAGTGGTGCGTGTCTGCGATAGAAGCCTTTTTAATTTTTTTTGGCCACAAAAAGCATCCGGAGTTATTGTCCGTCGCAAAAAAAAGAGTACATTTGCAAACTCAAATCAGACGAAACGTAATTATTCACAACAAAACACAACTTCAAACCACTATGGCTTACGTAATTACAGACATCTGCGTGGCTTGCGGCACCTGCCAGCCCGTATGCCCCGTTGAAGCTATCAGCGAAGGCGACATCTATCACATCGATCCCGACAAGTGTATCGAATGCGGCAGCTGTGCCGAGGTATGCCCCACCGGAGCTATCAATCCCCCGGCATAAGTATAGCTTGCGCCATAAAAAAACGGTGCGCGTCTTCGCAATTGAAGTCGCGCACCGTTTTTATTTGTGCGTTTTTGTGTGGGCCGATATGGCTTATGATACCTTATGCGGCCGTGTCCGGATTACTGCATGCCGCTGACGGCTACGCTGCGATCTATTTTGGATACGAGGCCTTGCAGTACCTTGCCCGGGCCGAGTTCTACGAATTCGGTAGCGCCGTCGGCAATCATATTGCGCACGCTCTGAGTCCAGCGTACCGGGGCGGTGAGCTGTGCCACGAGATTGGCTTTGATTTCGGCCGGATCGGTGTGGGGCTTGGCATCTACATTCTGATATACGGGACAGCATGGAACGCTGAAAGTGGTGGCGTCAATGGCAGCGGCGAGTTTGGCACGTGCCGGCTCCATGCAGGGTGAGTGGAAGCCGCCGCCGACTTTCAGTTTGAGCGCACGTTTGGCGCCGGCTTCGAGAGCCTTGGCGCAAGCAGCATCGATGGCTTCGTTTTCGCCCGAGATTACGATTTGTCCGGGGCAGTTGTAGTTGGCGCAAACTACCACGCCGTCAACCTCTTTGCAGATGTTTTCGACAACCTCGTCAGGCAGAGCGAGGATGGCGGCCATAGTCGAGGGGTTGAGTTCGCATGCTTCTTGCATTGCGTGTGCACGGGCGGCAACGAGGCGCAGGCCGTCTTCGAAGCGCATAGCTCCGGCGGCTACGAGTGCCGAAAATTCGCCCAGCGAGTGGCCGGCAACCATGTCCGGACGGAAGTCTTCGCCCAAAGCGAGGGCAAGGCTTACGCTGTGGATAAAGATGGCGGGTTGGGTGACTGCGGTCTGACGAAGGTCTTCGTCGGTGCCGCTAAACATCAAATCGGTGATGCGAAATCCCAAGATTTCGTTGGCGCGTTCCATCGTTTCGCGCACCTGCGCATTGTTGTCGTACAAGTCCTTGCCCATACCGACAAATTGCGCCCCCTGTCCGGGGAATACGTATGCTTTCATACTGAGGTTATTGGTTTGGAAATTACTTTTTTACCTTGGTTTTGCTATTTTTGGAAGTGCAAAGTTAGTCATTTTTCGGAAAATATGACTAACTTTGGGGTCGCAACGTGACGCGTCCTTTTTGCCGTGCCATGTTTCTTAACGTATAAAACTCGGAAAATATGCTTACTACGATACCTCTTTTCTTCGGCATGCGCGGTGCCCAATTGATATTTATAATTGTTGTTATACTGCTGATTTTCGGCGCATCCCGTCTGCCCAAGATTATGCGTAATATGGGACGTGGCGTCCACCAGTTCAAGCAGGGTCTTGAAGACGCTAAAGAAGAGATGAACAAGCCGATACGCCGTGCAGGCGACAGCGATGACCGTGACAGCCGCAACGACGATCGTGACCGCCGCGATGACGACCGCTACCGTCGCGAGGATGATCGTGCCGGATATCGCGACCGTTACACGGATAAAGACTGATAAAAAACGCTGTCCATCGTGTCCGGACGCGAAGGTGTCGATATAAAGAGTGAAGAACGCAACGGAGAGATGTCTTTTTGGAGTCATCTGGCCGAGTTGCGCGGTGTGCTTGTACGCATATTCGCCGTCCTGCTGGTGCTGGTGATTGTGCTTTTTTGCTGCATGCGGTGGATCTTCGAACACATTATCACCGCTCCGTGCTCGCAGGACTTCGTGACGTACCGGCTATTCGGATTTGTCAGCGGCGACGGCGACTGGTTGCCCGACCTCGGCAGCACCGGATTTCACGTCGACTTAATCAGCATCAATCTCTCCGGTCAGTTTATGACGCAGATGAGCGCCTCACTGTGGCTGGCGTTTATAATTGCCTTTCCGATAGTGATATACCTTCTATGGACATTTGTACGCCCCGGATTGTATGAGCGCGAGCGCCGTGGTGCTCGTCGTGCTTTCCTATGGGGTAATACCATGTTTTATGCCGGGTGTGCGGTAGGATATTTTATCGTATTTCCGCTGGCTCTCCGCTTCCTGTCTCAGTATAGCCTGTCGGACCGTATCGCCAATACCATTACGATTGATTCCTATATGGATACCTTCTACCTGCTCACTTTGGCCATGGGCGTGCTTTTCGAATTGCCGCTTCTGGCATGGATGTTGGGCCGTATGGGTATTCTCAAGCGTGGATTTTTCAACCGTTCGCGGCGTTATGCCATCGTGGCCATCCTTATACTCAGTGCCATCATTACGCCTACCAGCGACCTGTTTACGCTGATGATAGTTTTCTTGCCCGTATATAGCCTTTGGGAGGCAAGTGCGTTGCTTGTGCCCAAGGGAGACGACGACAAGCGGTCGCGTGACGATGTGCCGACCAAGAATGACGAAGTGCCTGCAAATCGAGATAATAAAGCGACTTTTCGAGAAGACGAGCCTTCCGACCGATAGATGGTGAAAAAAAATGCCGGGTGCCGCTAATATCGTTGAGTAGGTGGCTTTTAGTAGGGCAATGCTTAAAAATCAAAAAAAATATAATCACTTGTTGTGTGTTTCAAAAAAAAATATTAATTTTGCGGATGTATATGTGTGCCGATGCATTGCATATATACGAATACTTGTTTATCTGCAAGTCTCCGTGCGACTGAACCTACGATGAACCTGACCTTGTATACCCAAATCTAAGTCATGTACATCATCCTCTACCACGTTTGCTGCCGGTAATGGCGGCGAAGACATCCGTTTGTGTGGAAATGACCGTACGATGCCCGAAGGCTTTCGCGCGGATGGCCATAAGACAAACCGATGTCAATATGATATTTTATAAACTATATTATTACCTAATAACCTAATCACCCCAAACTTAACCAGTATGAAAACCAAGCTTATCTTGGCGGCTATGCTTCTGGGTTCGGCTACAATGTATGCAGCCGGCCTTAAGACTGGCCAAATCAGCAACGTCACCCGCGTGACTGCTGACCGCTCCATGCGCTACGAAAGTCCCGTATGGTCCCCCGACGGCGCCATGATAGCCTTCACCGGTGAAGGCTATGACGGTCTATACGTCATGCAGGCTAACGGCAAAAACGTTAAAAAAGTTTCGGCAGACAACGGCGTAGGCTACGGCTTCCGTTGGAGCGCCGACAGCCGCGAGCTCCTTGTTCGCGACACTCGTTGGCTCACCGAAGCCGACGGCTCCAGCAAGCGTGTACACGCTGCTTGGGCTATCGAAGTATCCAATGGCGTCAAAGTGCGCATGTCTAAAGACCTCGAACAGATGTCGCCCGCCATGTGGTCGTACACACCCTCGGGCAAAAAGAGTGTCATCTGCGAAGCCAAGGCCGTTGCAAACCGCCTTCCCGCTGTACCGGCACAGGCTATGACTATGGCCAAGCAAATTCAGACGCTTGACCCCATGCCGGAAGTATCCTTCGTGGAAGACTTCGACAATCTCTATGTCCTGACTGCCGATGGCAACAAGCGCCTGCTCAACCGCGGCGCCTCTTTCAACGCCCAGCTCTCGCCCGACGGCAAGAAGGTCGTGTTCAACGAAATGGACAACATCGTAGTCATCAATCTTGACGGCACCGGCAAACGTGTCCTCGGCGTCGGTTTCCGCCCCCAATGGGTCGGCAACAGCCAAATCGTATACGAGCGTACCACCGACAACGGTCACAGCTACCTTACCGGCGAGCTCTATATGCTCAATATCAACGGCGGTGCCGAAAAGGCTCTCACCTCCTCGCGCGACCGCATCGAGATGTATCCTTCCATTTCTCCGGACGGAAACAAAATTGCATTTATTTCTAACACCGACGGTCAGATCTACGTCGCTGACCTCAAATAATATACTGCCATGAAGAAAATATCTACACTTCTCGCGATACTTGCCATGGCAATAATCGCGCCCATCAGCGCAGAAGCCACTTGGGGCGGATATAAAATTATGCTCGACCCCGGACACGGCGGTAGTGACCCCGGTGCTTCCGGTCCCAGCGCCCCGCACGAAGGCGAATTGGCTCTTCGTTGCGCCAACACTATCAAAGATTGGCTCGGTGCCAATGGCTGTGCTTATCGTTTGACTCGTACAGGCAACTATTTCGTGTCCCTGTCGGCACGTCGCTCGGCATCCGTCAGCTATGACCCCTACATCTTCTGCTCCATCCACCTCAATGCCTTCAACGGCAGTGCTCATGGTACCGAAACCTGGTACTACTGGTCCGGCGGTAACTCCCGCAACCTCGCCAGCAAGGTACAGGCAACACTGGTACAGCAACTCGGACGCACCAACCGTGGCGTAAAACAAAACGGTTGGACCGTAATCACCGGTAGCTCCAACGTGCCCGCCATCTTGACTGAGGCACTCTTTGTGGACAACCGCACCGAGTGGGATATGATTAACAATAACAGCAAGTCCGGCTACAAGGCTTGGGTCAACGGCCACCTCTATGGCTTCTACGACTTCGGTACAGGCGTACAGGGTAAATCCCTCAGCCCCAATCCACGCGGCAGCAATACCGGCGGCGGTACCACAACGCCGGCTAACCCCACTGTGACTCTCTCGACTAAGAGCCTCCACTTTACTTGCTCCGTAGGAGAAAAACCGTCGCTGAACTTCACTGTCAAAGGCGCAAACCTCTCGGGCAATATCTCGATTGCATCCAGAACCCCGGGCCGTTTCTCAACCAATGTTACTTCGTTGGGCAAGACCGGTGGTACAGTAACTGTAACATTTAATAATGCCGATAAGGTTGGTACTTACGGCGAAGGCGGTACGGCCAACAATTATAAGTTCTTGATAGCTGTGACAGCCTCCGGCGTTGCTCGTCAAGAAGTCATCATCACCGCCGAAGTTAAGGCTCCGCCGCTGAAGCTCGATGAAGGCTGGAACCTCTCCGAAAAGAAAGGCACAAAAGACTCCAAGGGCTATGATGCTTCCAAGATCCGTAACTTCTGCTACAACGACGGCAAGCTCTACTGCGTATACAACCACAGCGACATCAAGGTTATTGATGCACAAACCGGTAAAGACCTCGGCAACCTCAACAAGGGTTCGGTTGTGAACGGCGGTACTCTGACTCTCTGCGATGTCAAGGTGCTCAACGGACATATCATTGCCTGCAACCTTGCAGCTTCCGGAGATAAACTCCGTATCTACGAATGGGCCAATGACAATGCTCTGCCGACCCTGGTGCTCGAAACGACAGACTTCCAAGGCGGAAGCCGTCTGGGCGACTGCATCGAGCTTACGGGTACATATCCCTCCGACTACTGGATTGCCTTCGGTAACGAGAACAACAAGCAAACCCGTATCATCGAGTACCATATGCAGAACGGCAAATGCGTTCAGGCAAAGAACACTCCCGTATATCGCGAAGATAAGACCACTAACCTCTCGACCCAGGCTACCGTCCGCGCTTACCCGCTGGGTGGCAACTGGTGGATCGATGGTAAGGACAGCTATCCCACCTATGTAGTTCAAGAAAGCGGTAAGGCTTACCGTAAGACATACGTCGATACCGGCGAAAGCTGGGGCTCGAGCCACCACGAATTCTACTGGGGCGGTCAAAAGTATTCGGCCAACCTAGTATTCAACGGCAAGGAATATATAAAGGGAACCGAGACTATGGATCCCGAAAAGAACTACAAGGGCGCTCGTATGCGTCTTATCCAAGACCTTAAGGGCGACTTCACACGTATACAACAGGTAGGTGACTTCCCCTCCGGCGGCCTGGGCGACACCAGCCGTAACACCAATGCTACCGGTGATATCATCGTTCGCACCGATGGTAACAACTGGCTCGAAGCATGGGTGCTCTCCACCACCCACGGTATGGCTTACTACGAGCATGGTACTCCTCCCAAGACCGAAGGCAAGCCCGTGACAAGCAACGATCCTCAGATCTCTGTAGACAAGAGCTCGCTGACCTTCTCTGCAAAACAAGGCAATAAGGAAACTAAAGAGCTTAAAATCGATGCAGCCAACCTCAAGGGTGTTATCAATGCAACACTCAGCGGCGCCAACGCAGATATGTTCAGCGTATCATCGGCTACACTCAACGCCGCCGGTACGATCAGCGTAACTTATGCTCCGAAGGCCGAAGGCAACCACACAGCTACCCTGACCCTCTCGTCACAGGGTGCTGCCAACGTCACCGTAGCTCTGAAGGGTACCGGCGAAGCTATTGTCTCCCTCAAGGAAGACATCGCAGCCAATAAGGAACTACTGAAAACCGAATGGATCTACTCGACCAATAAGAACAACACTCCGAGCTGGACAACGTTCGACGCTTCGAAGTCGGCAAACCGTGATATCGCTCTTATCGGTAACAATCTCTATGTTCTCAATGGTAAGAACTGGGGCGATGTATCCGTGAACATCATCAATGCAAAGGAAGGCACGTACAAGGGTACACTCTCCGTTGCTGACCTCGGCAACGCTCTCGGCAAACTCGGAGGCCTCGCCGTAGCCGACGGCA